>ERZ1023881.7-NODE-7-length-138309-cov-79.434953_pt1 | contig 138309 bp, 102 predicted proteins | sample MGYA00380393_ERZ1023881 | MGnify/ENA primary metagenome ERZ1023881 (study PRJEB33179, sample SAMN07449004) | human gut metagenome | biome: Human-gut; feature: Human associated habitat; material: Faeces | host: Homo sapiens | place: India: Bhopal | collected... | reverse complement strand
GCGTGATGGAGACGTTGGCTAGACGGTTATGGGTCAATGAATCTTCTACATAACCATGAATCCCGCTAGTAGTGTTATTGTCATCGAGTAAGATAGGAGTGTTTCTCTTGCTCTGCATCGCCATTGGGATGCAGAACAAGAGAAAGAAAGCGATAAAACTGATAATTATTCTCTTCATTTATTATTGAAGTTCAATCGGATTGAAGACATTCTTCTTATTCATGAATTTCTTCATGTCAATAGGGTTGCCCTTTTCGTCCTGTATTTTTATGTTCTTGATGTTTAATGTTTCCAACACCATTCCAGGCGTAAACTTCTCTTTGAATTCTCTGAGGTCTTTTTGGCTGATCTCTTCTCTCTTAGCCTTGGGGAACGTGATAGGTGTTGGTGCTGTCAACGTACTCATGCCGATGGCTGTGAATGAATATTCTTTGTTTTCATCGTATGCTTTCAGTGTCAAGCCCGGCAGTCCAATCAGCTTCCAAGGACCTTCTGGCAAAGGAATGTCTTCGGCGTACCATGCATACCAAGTTCTTCCCTTGAAGTTGGTCTTGGCTAGTTGGCAATGATAGCCGATGATGGTTGTTGCGCTGTCGGGGATGAGTTGCCAGTCGGGTGTCTCCACGTTCTCTGTGCATTTGTAATCTGTAGTGCCGACAGATTCCAATTGGATGGATTTGCCAGTAGATGGATAGTTCTTGTAGTAGGAGAACGGGAATCTTCCACCTTTAGGTAAATCTGAGAAGTCGAAATTGCCAGTCTTGGCTTTTTCGTTCATGAGTGAATCCTTTACCTGTTTCGTTCTGTCATAGAAGCTGGTCGCCTTTTCACCAATGTCGAGGCGCATCTCGCTATCCGTGTAGATGAAGGGTTTGATAGAAGGATTGTTCACCCATTTCCCCTCATAGGTAATGCGATACTTGGCGTTGTCGATGTTCTCGACTTCCTCCTTACTGTTTCCCGAGATAGAGCGCACAGTGACTTTTGTGACTTGTGCTTTTGTTGCAGCACTTCCCATAAAGAGCAAGGTTGCTAAAGCTAAGATGATTTTCTTCATAATTCTGCCTTTATCTGTTAATCTGCTTGCAAAGTTACACTTTTTGTGGCATTCTGCAAAAAAAATGTAGTTATTTATAGCTTTTTAATAGACGCTAAAACTAGCAAAGAGTAAACTAAAATGTTATCTGTTTTATTTTACATTCCTTTTAGTTGCTCCTTTACTTTCGCTGTAAGTTTAGCTTTTTCCTTTTCATCCTTCAACTTATCAGCTTTTGCCAAGAACATCTGGAGATAGAGTTTTGCCTGTGGCTTCATCTTGGCTCCGATATACATTTGCGCAGCATTATAATAGTTGTGAGGATCGTCCTCGTCATCATATTCGATGCACTGGGCGAAGGCATGACCTGCATTCTCGTATTCCAATTTATAGTAATAAAGCTCAGCAAGTTGCTGGTTTACGTATAGTCCACGACTGCGAGGGTAAGCCACGGTTATGGACCGTTCCAGGTTGATGATGGCGTGTCTTGCCAGGGTTTCCTTTTCCACGATGTTCTTAGTCTGTTCGGAAATCTTCTTGCAAGTCATGCCCAAGTAGAAGAGACAGTTCATATTTGGGTTGTCTTTCTTCATCTCTGCCGCCTTGTTCAGATAGGTATAGGCTTCTCGGTACTTTTCCAAGTTATAATAGCACAATCCTATGACGAGGTTAGACTCAAAATTGTCGAATCCATCGGCTATAAGCTTCTTGTATCTAGGGATGGCTTGCTCGTATCTAAGCTGTAAATAGAGTGAATAGGCAAGCTCCTTGTTGATGAGAATATTCGTGGAGTCACGTTTTTCAACATACGACAAGGCGAATGCTGAAACGCTTTCAGGCTCCCCATGGTTGTTCCATTGCTGAAGTAGGGTGGCAAATACCTCCCCGTCGTATGGGTATTTGCCATAGATAGTCATGCCATATAATTCTACCTTTTTTTTATCGCCAAGATTAAGATAGGAATAGAACATCATGCGCAAGTCTTCATGGTTGAGACTGTCGTTAGGAATGCTATCCATGCAGGCGATGCACTTCTTGTTGTCGCCACGAAGACGATAGCAAGAAGCGAGCTTTCTGAGAACATTCAAATCGTGTGGATGCTCATTGATATATTGCTGGTAATAGGTGATGGCATGGTACGAGTCATGCTCGTTCATGCAACTGTCGCCCTGCAGTATCAAGCGATGGATGGGAGTCTGCTCTTTTTGGGCTGATATTCCGATGATTCCAAGGAATACCAAACAAGTGATTAACCAATATTTTTTCATACTTATGTTGTCCGTTTGTTGTTATGATGTAGATACGATCAGTTAATCGAGCTGGAGTTATTCCAGCTCGATAGGGTTGCCCTTGTTGCTTCGGTTTAGAGCCTTGATGGCACCTTCGGGTAATTTCTTAAACGTAAATCCAGTTTTTCTCGCTGTTGCTTTGAGTGCTTCTGCGCCATCAAATTTATGCTTAGCCTCTCTTAACTCTTTCTGTGTTACTTTCTCTCTTGCCTTTTCCGTGAAAGTTATGCTTTCGGTCCCATTCAATGTGCTCATACCGATAGCATTGAATATGTATTGTTTGTTCTGGTCGTAAGCAAGTAAAACAAGACCAGGCAGTCCGGAAATTTTCCAAGGTCCTTCGCTTATAGGTATGTCTTCTGAGTACCAGGCATACCAGGTTCTGCCTTTGAAGAGTGCTTTTGCCAACAGGCATTTATAGCCAATGATGGTAGTTGTGCTATCTGGGATAAGCTGCCAGTTTGGCACCTCTAATTGTTCTGTACATTGGTAATAGTTACCAAGGACTTTATCCAGTAAAGTGGTTTGCCCCTTTGATGGATAGTTCTTGTAGAATTCCCAATGGATTCTGCCACCTCTAGGAATTTTACTCATGTCATATTGCCTCGTCTTAGCTTGTTCATCCATGATAGAATCGGATATTTGCTTGGTTCTATCATAGAAATGAGTTGTCTTGCTACCGATGTCAAGTCGCATTTCGCTCTCCCAATAGTTGTAGGGAACTGTTGTGGTATCTGGTACCATTTTCCCATTGTAGGTGATGCGATAGTTTACCTTGTCAATATTGACCACTTTCTCATTTTTGTTGCCTTTCTGAGCATTCAAGCTGCATACTGTGAGTATGGCTGCTAATAATAATGTTATTCTTCTCATAGTCGTTTGATGTTTAGAATTTCGGATGCAAAGGTAATACAAATGATAGAGATAGCCAAATCGGAATTACATACCAGTGAGTGCAGATGTATTGATAGCGAGAGAGTTACGATTAGGAAAAACTTAAAATACAAGCTTTTTGTAATGCTTCGATAACTTAATGGAGCATAGCGGAAAAATGATGGGAGTGCTTATCTGATGATGTCATCGAACGACTCTGCTCCGGTGTCACTCTTGATTCTCGACTTTCTTACCCTGATATTCGAGAGAGAGTATTGCAGGATTTGCATCACTTCCTCATCGCTCTTGCCGATATGGTAGAGGATGCAGAAGAGGCTTTGCGATGGATTCAAGTCGTAGTTTTCCAATCGTTCGCTATACTTCTCGTCTATCACCTTGAAGCTGGCGAGAAGTTGTCGGATGCCTTGTTTACCTATCTGGCTGATGTTTTGATTTTGTATCGTCATCGAATAATACACCAAGCCTTGGCTGATGTCTGTGAGCTCGGTAATTTGAGCCTTGTATTCTTCGATGTCCTTGTCACGGCGTTTCAGTTTGCGAAGCTGGGTGGTGATTTCGTGGTTTAATAGTTCGCATTGTTCCGATAACGAAGAGTTCTCCACATCTTTTAACTGGTGCAGTGACTCATGCAAGTTTTTTATAGTTTGGTGAGCCTTTCGGATTCTGGAAATAGAGAGGTAAGTCATCGTCAAGAGAATGATGAGCACGATGATGATTCCTACAAATATATAGGTCTTAACCTTTTCATAGCGATAACGGGTGTTACCACCCTCGTACATCAGTTTTACTTGATTTTCCTTTTCTGAGTTTTCGTCTTTGACAAGCAAAGGAGCTTCTTGTCGTAATTCGTGGGCAACACGGTTTGCCATGAGCGTATCTCCTTTTTGTAGGGAGAGAAAATATAAGGGGAGATAATACTTATATCCTAAAGCAAAGAAATAGGATCCCCATGTATTTAGGCGTTCTTGATCTATGCTATAGTTTTCTTTGATATGCTGCGTGGCGAAGGCATGGGTTTCCTCGCTGTTTCTTGTGAGCAAGCGATAGAAATCGATGTTGTTGTCATATTTTACCCCGTGATTGTCTTGCGCTTTCTTTGCATAGCTTATCAAGATGGAATCAGCCACATCGCCCCTGTCCATCAAGGCTTGGAAGTAATGATAGTACATGGGTCCCAAGGTGCTGTCTTTGTTCTCTTTTATTTGATTGGCAACTTCGAAAGCTTGGTTGGCAAGTTCCTGATCTTGGTTGTTGATGCTGCGATAGAGTAGTGCCCAGGCACGGTAGCGGATATTGTTGGTTTGGCGAGCCTCGTCTTCTAACTCTACGGTGTAAATGTTTTGGTGGGTAATGCGACACAATATGTCGTACATATCCAGCTTCTCCTTTTCTCTCATGTTGCTATCGTAGGCGATGGCCTGTGAGAACCATTTGATGGCTTTTGCGGTATCTCGATAGTTGTTGAGTATCGAGGCTCCCTTATAATATAAGGAACGTGCAAGAAGGGGTTCATCCTTTTCGTTCACGAAGATGTTGATGGCATCGTCTATGTAGTTTTCTTTATAGATGTAACCATTGAGTTGATACTCTATCTTGGCTGTTAAGAGCTTATAGTAGCCTTTGTTGTCGTTGCTGTCAGCACGAGAGAGGAATACCTTGGCTTGTGCTGGGTATTCGTCGGCAAGGTCGTCTATCTCAGGGAAGGATAGGCGATATCCTGAGTCCATGCAACTAGAGAGAATGGCTAGCTGCATGATAGTGAACAGAAATATGATGATGTTCTTGCTTGTATAAATCATATTGTTATCGTCAAATTATCAACTTTACATTTGTTGTTTCAGAAGTCTTTTGCAAAAGTACAATATATTCCCACCAGACTTAACCTGTAAAGATATCTCTTCGTAGATTTCGCGGCATCTCTTTTCCTTCATTTTATTCTTTACGCCAACGGCTATCATATCCTCTACGGTCGGATGCCCAGTTCCATTTACAGATGTTGCGTGTTCACCATTATATCCCTCGGTGCAATGGGTGAGGTCGTAGGCTGGGGCTAAATGCCAATGCCATTTGCCATCACTCTCTTTCTGAACCAAGAAAGAGAAGTTCTTGCAGTGGTCGTCCTTGTTGTCCATTATATAATTGAAAACCATACGGCGGAACATCTCTTCCACATCCTCTTGGCTCTGGGTAAGGTAACCTGTAAGCGCCAAAAGGTTGAGATAATCGAGAATGGGGTTGGAAAGGGAAACGTTGAGTAAGGCTCCAGCTGTGGCTACGTGAATGCGTTCGCCTGTTGGAGAAATGTCGAAGCGACGGCAGGCAAAATACTTGTTGTTAACCAGTTTGAACTCGGGTACTTGGATGCCACATTGCTTGGCTATCTCATTATAATGATACTCTTGCTTTCCCATATCTTGTGGGTCATAGGTATGGCGAAACTTGACCAACCAATGACCATCCTCATTTGTAAAAATGGCTTTCGGGCGACAACCGCCACTATTACCACTATTATATAATAGCAATCCTGCGTCACTATCCTGTTGCTCCTTCAATACTTCCAAGGCTTTGGCTTGTAAAAGGTCAAAGTCCTCAATCTCGTGTCCAGGCTGGATAGAAGTTATAGGTTCGTAGGTCAATGCGCCCATACCTCCATTGCCCACGATGCTCAGTCGGTCGAGAGCAGATAGCTCAAAGTCGTTGATGCCCTCTTTTAGCAAGGCTTTATGCAATAGGTATCTACCATATCCATCGGGAAGGCTGTCTTCGAAGATGCCAAAGTTCCCGTTGAAAGGGGTGGCTTTGGCAATGAAAAGACCAGGCTTCAGTGGCAATTCCAACGGAGATATACTAAAGCCAGATGCCAACCACTGATTGTCATACTCGAATGTGCATACCTTTCCATCGGCACTCAATGACAGTGTGCCGACTTTCTCCTGGTGATATTTCACGGCTAAAGATTCTATATGTTTCATTGTCTGTAAGCCTTTTTCTTGTTAGCGTTTCTTTTTATCTGTTGCAACTCCTCCATGGTGGAGTACTTGGGTTGTGAGAAGACGTTCTTGATTTCTGAGGTGTAGTCCAAAGCTATGGCGATACCTATCAGATTTTTGAGGGAGATGAGGCCCTTTTGTTCGAATCTGGTGATGTTGCTGACGGCAACGCCTGACTTGTCTGCCACTTGCTCACGTGTCAGATTCTTCTCTATTCTTCGTTTTCTGAAGTCGTTTGCCATCTCCTTTGCAATCTCATCAGGATTGTCGTGGAGGTAGTTGTCTAATATTGTTAATATATTATTCGTTTCTTGCATAATCGTTGGGATAATAATAAGATATTATCAGTTGCAAAGATACAAAAAATAATGTTATGTTCCAAATAAAAATGAACTAAAAAGTCAAAATCCCTTATAACCTTGTCTCCATATATTTTTTTTGTTGAAAGAAGGGAGTTTTTTATCTTAATTTATTTTGTCCTTCACCTATTTTGTTGTAACTTTGCAGGCAGAAATTCGAATTTAAATTATTTTATGTAATTATGGCAAAAAAAGCTCTTTTAATGATTCTCGACGGATGGGGAATCGGTAAGCATGATAAGGGTGATGTTATCTTCAAGACTCCAACTCCTTATCTCGATTATTTGACAGCAGTTTCAGCACATTCTACTCTCCAGACTTGTGGCGAGGACGTCGGTCTTCCTAAAGGTCAGATGGGTAACTCAGAGGTAGGTCACCTCAACATCGGTGCAGGTCGTGTGGTATATCAGGACCTCGTTAAGATTAACAAGGCTTGCGAGAGTGGTGACATCTTGAAGAATCAGGAGATCATCAACGCTTACAGCTATGCTCAGAAGACAGGTAAGAAGCTCCACTTGATGGGTTTGACTTCTACCGGTGGTGTTCACTCTTCTTTGGATCACCTCTTCAAGTTGATTGAGATCGGTAAGGAATATGGTTTGAAGGAGACATACGTTCACTGCTTCATGGATGGTCGTGATACAGACCCTAAGAGTGGTAAGGGCTTCATCGAGGAGGTGCAGGCTTGCTGCGACAAGAACGGTGCACACATCGCAAGCATCGTAGGTCGTTTCTATGCTATGGACCGTGATAAGCGCTGGAACCGTGTGAAGGAAGCATACGACTTGCTCGTTGAGGGTAAGGGTAAGCAGGCTGACGATATGGTGAAGGCAATGCAGGAGAGCTATGATGAAGAAGTAACAGACGAGTTCATCAAGCCAATCAATAACTCTAAGGTTGACGGTACTATCCAGGAGGGTGATGTTGTTATCTTCATCAACTACCGTAACGACCGTGCCAAGGAGTTGACACAGGTATTGACTCAGCAGGATATGCCAGAGGAAGGCATGCACACCATCAAGGACTTGCAGTACTACTGCATGACTCCATACGATGCAAGCTTCCAGGGCGTTCACATCCTCTTCCCTAAGGAGAACGTAATGAACACTCTCGGTGAGTACTTGAGCGCACAGGGCAAGAAGCAGCTCCATACTGCAGAGACAGAGAAGTATGCTCACGTAACATTCTTCTTCAATGGTGGTCGTGAGACTCCATACGAGGGCGAGGACCGTATCCTGGTTCCTTCTCCAAAGGTAGCTACATACGACTTGAAGCCAGAGATGAGCGCTTACGAGGTAAAGGATAAGTTGGTTGGTGCTATCAACACTCAGGAGTACGACTTCATCGTTGTAAACTTCGCTAATGGTGATATGGTAGGTCACACTGGTATCTACAACGCTATCGCTAAGGCTGTTCACGCTGTTGACAACTGCGTAAAGGACGTTATCGAGGCTGCTAAGGCTAACGATTATGAGGCTATCATCATCGCTGACCACGGTAATGCAGACCACGCTATCAACGAGGACGGTACACCAAACACCGCTCACTCTTTGAACCCAGTTCCATTCATCTACGTAACTGACAATAACTCAGCTACCGTTAAGGATGGTCGTTTGGCAGACGTTGCTCCTTCTATCCTCCACATCATGGGCTTGGAGCAGCCAGCTGATATGACAGGTGAGAACTTGATTATTGACTAATAATAATTTCGGAAGTCAAGGCTTTTTGGAGCCTTGACTTCTTTAACTTAAATCATTATGGACGTAAAGATAGAAGAAAGTTGGAGACAGCATATAGGAGAAGAATTCGACAAGCAGTATTTTGTTGACCTCACAAACTTCGTGAAAGAGGAATACCTGCGTACACCCTGTTATCCTCCGGGCCGTTTGATTTTCAATGCCTTCAATCTCTGTCCTTTTGATGATGTAAAGGTAGTGATTATCGGACAGGATCCATACCATGAGCCGGGGCAGGCAATGGGGTTGAGTTTCTCTGTGCCGGATGGAATCACTTTTCCACCATCATTGATTAATATATTCAAGGAGATTCAGATGGATCTCGGCACTCCGATGCCAGCCACTGGCGATTTGACCCGCTGGGCGAAGCAGGGAGTCTTGTTGCTCAACGCCACCCTTACCGTTCGTGCCCATCAGGCTGCGAGCCATCAGCGCAAAGGCTGGGAGGAGTTTACCGATGCTGCCATCAAGGCACTCAGCAAGGATAAGGAACACCTGGTGTTTATCCTCTGGGGCGGTTATGCCCGAAGCAAGGCGAAACTCATCGACACGAGCAAGCACCTGATATTGGAAAGTGTGCATCCATCGCCACTGTCAGCCAATCGAGGCGGATGGTTTGGCAATCATCATTTCTCCCGCTGCAATGCGTATCTGCAGCAGAATGGTATTTCGCCTATCCAATGGTAGGTACACCTATTAATATATAGCTATCCACTCATGGGTAGCTATCATTATTTTTATTATACACTCAAAGAAATTTATTCATCTCAAAAACATTATGAAGAAAGACGAACTGCGTATTCTGCAGGTGGGCAACGTATTGGTTTCACCTGATATCATCACCGAAAAATTCTGTTGCGACCTTGATGCCTGCAAGGGGGAGTGCTGCATCGAAGGCGATGCGGGAGCTCCTGTTACCCTGGATGAAATCATGGAGATAGAGGATGCGCTCGATGTGGTTTGGGATGATCTCTCGGCTTCTGCTCAGGCTATCATCGACAAGCAGGGCGTGGCTTATACGGATATTGAAGGCGATTTGGTAACGAGTATCGTGAATGGTAAGGATTGTGTGTTTACCTGCTATCAGGACTTGAAAGACTTGGGCGATGGACATACCATTCCGAATTGCTGTCTTTGTGCCTTGGAGCGTGCTTATCGCGAAGGCAAGTCGAAGTTCAAGAAGCCTATCTCCTGTGCCTTGTATCCGATCCGTGCCAAGGATTTCGGCAATGAAGTGTATGGCATCAACTATAATAAATGGCGCATCTGCAAGGATGCCATCAAGAAGGGTGAAGAGTTGAATCTTCCGGTTTATAAGTTCCTGGAAGGTCCGCTGATTGAGAAGTTCGGTAAGGAATGGTATGATGAGCTTTGCGAAGTGGCAGAGCAGTTACTTGCCGACTTGGAAGATTAATAAAAAAAGAGATTTCGAAAAGCTTGGTAGCTTATTCCGAAATCTCTAATCCTTCAATATCCACGATATCATTTTCCTTGAATCTTCCTTTCCAGGTAAGAGTGTATATCTTTTGCTTGCTGAATTTAAATCGGCAGAATGCCTGCTCATCCAGTTCTCCGTAGCAGATGTACAGGAAATCATTGATCTTTAATCTGGTTCCTTTGCCGGCTCCTCGCAGCGTAAGGCGGATGGTGCCATAGAAAGGTCTGCCAAAGTCGATGTTGTAACCGGTGGAGTCTCTGTATGTACAGGCTGGTTTCAATACCTTGTAGAGCTTATTCTCGTCCTTGATAACCTTCTTGTCGCCGAAGGCTTTATAATTCATAACACAGGCAGAATCCTGTCTATATTCGTCTGTGATGACGCAACCGGTAGGGTGAATCCATCCGTAAGGGTGATATTCTTCAGATTTCCAAGCCTGCGTATTGGTGTGGGCATGGAAGCGTTCGCCTTCTCCATTGCTGCATTCCTTGAGTTGTCGGCAGAACCATTTGCCGTCTGCTTTCTGATAGAATGGAATGCTGTCCTGCTGCCATCCGTAGAATTCCAGCGAGAGTTGCTTGCCGTAGCTAGGCTTGCCTTGTGGGGCGTACCATACTGCAATCACATTTTCGCCATTTTTGAGGAAGCGGGTTACGTCGATGGTTCGGTTCAGAAGAATGCTGTCCTTGATACCATCGAATTTCAGGCTTCCCGTTACGTTTCTCTCATTGATATAGAGTTTGTAGTTGCCAGTGCTTGCTATATTCATAAAGGCCTGGGTGGGGCACTCGTTCATGATATAACTTTGGCGGAACCATACCTCAGAAGAATCGTTGGGCAGGGGATAGGATATCCAGTGGGTACCGAACTCCTGTGCTTGGGAGCTCAGTACCCAAAGTATAGAAATGATGAGAGTTGTTATGTATCTCATTGGATTACTTTTGTCCTTTTCTTTAATGTTTTGTCTTTTACTCTAATAGATAACTATAGTCTTTTACTCTATAGATATAGATAAGATGGATGTGGATCTTTTATCTGATGGTCTTTGTTTCTCCTGCCTTGAAGGTAAGGATCTTCTGTTTGCCATTGTAGAGGATAGTCAGATTACCCTCGTTTTTGCTGGTGATGGTTGCCTGAGTCAATTTGCCTTTGTTCCATGCGAGCGATACGCCATAGTTACCACGGGCCTTTAGACCTCTTATTTCTCCTGCCTGCCATTCCTGTGGAAGAGCAGGGAGCAAATTCATCGTTTCACCATCGCATTGCATCAGCATCTCGCAAACACCTGCAGTTCCTCCGAAGTTGCCGTCTATCTGAAATGGTGGATGGGCATCGAAGAGGTTAGGGTAGGTACCGCCACTGTGATGCTTGCTATCCTTGTAAACCTCAGGACTAACGTAGGTGAGCAATTTGCGGTATATCTGGTAAGCCTTGTCGGCACGATGTAGACGAGCCCAGAGGTTGATTCTCCAGCCTGTGCTCCAACCTGTAGAATTGTCGCCCTTGATTTCCAAAGTCTTGGTTGTAGCTGCAGCAAGCTCGGGTGTCTTTGCTACCGAAATCTGGTGGAAAGGATAGAGACCGAGCAGGTGAGACTGATGGCGATGATGCCAATCCTGGTCATCCCAATCGTGATACCACTCCATCAGGTTGCCTCGCTTTCCAATGTGGTAAGGACGCAGGCGATTGAGAGCAGCTTGCAACTGCTGCTGGTAATCACTGTCGATACCTAGGGCTTTCGCTCCCTTGATAGTGTTCTTGAAGAGCTCACGGATGATGGCAAGGTCAGCGGTTCCACCATAGAAACTGCTGCCACGGTAGCCCTTATCGGTGATATAGTCTGCCTCTGGCGATGTGCAAGGGGCTGTAATCAGTTCGTTTGGATTGTGTGGATTCGGAATAAGCCATTCCAGCAGGAAATCGGCAGCGCCCTTCATCAAAGGGTAGGCTGTATTGCGGAGATATTCCGTATCACGGGTATAGTCGTAGTGATCCCAGAGGGTTTCTACAAGCCAGGCTCCACCCATCGCCCAGTTGCTCCATTGTGGGCTCTCGTTTCCGGTTCCCACAGGGTTGCTCATCGCCCACGCATCGGTATTATGTCCGGCACACCATCCCTTATCGATGCCGTAGAAGTGCTGGGCATTGTGGCGACCTGTTACCGACAAACCTTCTACCAATCCATCTACAGGAGCAACCAGCTCGGAAAGATTGGCAACTTCTGCCGGCCAGTAATTTTCTTCCAGATTGATGTTGATGGTATAGTTGCCACGCCATGGAGAGCGGAGGGCTGGTGCCCAGAGTCCCTGCAGATTGGCTGGTACTCCCTTGGTGCGGCTACTGCTGATGAGCAGGTATCTGCCATATTGGAAGTAGAGCTGTTCCAGATAAGGGTTGCTTTCGTGGTTGTCGCTATAGGCGAGCAATTGCTGGTCGGTAGGGCGGGAAGCATCAAACTTGGCGCCTTTCAGGTTCAGGCTTACTCTATCAAAGAGTTTCCTGTAATCAGCGATATGACGCTGTTTGAATTCATCATAGGTGAAGTTGGCAAGATGCCAGGCATCATCAGATACTCTTTCGATATACGGAGCCCCTTCTTTCACCGGGTGTTTGTCGAAGCCATTGTAGCTTGTCTCGTTGACAAGATAGATGATAGCCTCGCTTACATCTTTTAGATGGAGCACTGAATCGTCAGCCCATACCTGTCCGTCGGTGTTCTTTACCTGAAGTATCGCACAGTAATGCGTACTGTTGGCTTCATCTCCCAGAACATGACCTGTCATGGTGATTTGTCCTCTGGATGCTTTCACCTGATGAGGAATGAGAGAGGTCAGGGATATGTCGCTGTTGATGGCTCTCTTTTGAGAGGCACTCAACTTGATGGCGATCATCTTGTCAGGATGTGAAGCAAAATACTCCTTGGTGTACTGGATGCCATTGCGCTTGAATTGTACTGTAGCAAGGGATTTGTCGAGATTTAACTCACGATAGTAATCAGTAAATTCTCCCTGGTTGCAGTCTATGATATTGATCATGCCCAGCGGCTGATAGAACTCCGAGTTGTGTCCTTGTACATAGTGCTGCAGGGAATCGGCAGTCTTGTAATCTTCCTTAAACAGGGCTTCTCTGATTTTGGGAATCCACTTGTGGGCTTCGCCACCTTCGTCAGGGTTTACAGGAACGCCCGTCCATAGGGTGATGTCATTGAGCTGGATGGAATCATTGTTGGCTCCGCCGTAAACCAGCGCACCCAGTTTGCCATTGCCCAGTGGCAGTGACTCTTCGAAGGCGTATGCAGGCTTGTTGTACCACAACTTGTTGGGTAGGGGAGTTTTACTAACTGTTGCCGCCTGGCAGTTCAAGAACGTTGAGGCAGCTAGCGCAAACGTAAAAAGCAGATGCTTCATAAATTTAGTTTTGTTAGTTGTAAAAACATGATGTCGGGGTTGTTGCTTTTTGAAGGCGGCAACCTAAAAAAGGGGGAAGACTCCTGCAGAGTCTGCCCCCAATATATGGTGTTCGCTTTATGCGTCGATATTGGCGTATGTTGCGTTCTGCTCGATGAACTCTCGGCGTGGCTCCACATCGTCGCCCATCAGCATAGAGAAAATCTCGTCAGCCTGAGCTGCATTCTCGATGGTAACCTGCTTGAGCAAGCGTGTTGCTGGGTCCATAGTGGTTTCCCAAAGCTGCTCTGGGTTCATCTCACCCAAACCTTTGTATCGCTGGGTGTGGATATTCTTATCTTCTGTGCCCTCGCCATACTTGTCGATGAAAGCCTGGCGCTGCTGTTCTGTATAGCAATACTCGCTCACCTTGCTGCGGTAAGTACACTTGTAGAGAGGTGGGGTAGCGATGTACAAGTGACCTTCCTCGATAACTTTAGGCATAAAGCGATAGAACAATGTCATGATCAGCGTGTCGATGTGGGAACCATCGACGTCGGCATCGGTCATGATGATAATCTTGTCGTAACGCAGCTTGTCTGTGTTGGCTTCCTTGCTGTCCTCACCATCTACACCGAAGCGAACTCCGATACTCTGGATGATGTTCATGACAGACTCTGCTTCGAAGACTTTATGCCACTGAACCTTCTCTACGTTCAGAATCTTACCACGCAATGGGAGGATAGCCTGGCGGAAACGGTCGCGGCCCTGCTTGGCAGAACCACCAGCGGAATCACCCTCGACGAGGAAAATCTCGCATTCCTTAGGATCCTTCATAGAGCAATCGGCAAGCTTACCAGGAAGACCGCCACCAGTCATGAAGTTCTTGCGCTGTACGCTCTCGCGTGCCTTGCGGGCAGCGATACGTGCTGTAGCAGCCAGGACAACTTTTTCGCAGATGCGCTTAGCCTCGTCTGGATGTTCCTCCAGGTAATCAGACAAAGCTTCGTTTACAGCCTGTTGAACGGCGCCCTGTACCTCGCTGTTTCCGAGCTTGGTCTTGGTCTGTCCTTCAAACTGAGGTTCTGCTACCTTGATAGAGATAACGGCAGTAAGACCCTCGCGGAAGTCTTCTGGTGCAATCTCTACCTTTGCCTTCTCAATCTGCTTAGAGATGGCTGGGTCAGCTTCTGCGTAAGCCTTCAGGGTACGGGTCAACGCCATACGGAAACCAGTCAGGTGGGTACCACCCTCGATGGTGTTGATATTGTTCACGTATGAGTGGATATTCTCTGAATAGTCTGTGTTGTACATCACGGCAATCTCAATAGGAATACCCTGCTTCTCTGTCTTCAGGTAGATGACGTCATCGAAGAGGTGGGTGCGATGGCGATCCACGTAGCGAACGAATTCCTTCAAACCATCCTTCGCATGGAAAACCTGCTCCTTGGTCTTTCCTTCCTCGTCTGGGCGCAGATCTCTCAAAGTAATCTTGATACCCGCATTGAGGAATGCCAACTCGCGCATACGGTTGGCGATGATGTCCCACTTATAGACAGTGTGAGTAAAGATGGTTGGGTCTGGCCAGAACTGCTGGCGTGTACCGCGCTTGTTGGTCTCGCCTACCACCTTTACCGAATAGAGAGGCTTGCCTTTCTCGTATTCCTGCTGGTAGATCTTGCCACCACGGAAGACCTGTGACAACATATGAGTAGAAAGTGCGTTTACACAACTTACACCCACGCCGTGCAAACCTCCAGAAACCTTGTAGGAACCCTTGTCGAACTTACCACCGGCATGGAGCACGGTCATTACGACTTCGAGGGCTGACTTATGAAGCTTCTCGTGCATATCCACAGGGATACCACGGCCATTGTCTTCTACAGTGATAGAGTTGTCCTCATTGATGGTAACCTCGATGTCGGTACAGTAACCAGCCATCGCCTCGTCGATAGAGTTATCAACGGTCTCGTTTACCAAGTGGTGAAGACCCTTTTCGGAAATGTCTCCAATGTACATTGCCGGACGTTTGCGGACAGCTTCCAAGCCTTCAAGAACCTGGATGTTGCTCGCTGAGTAATTATTTGCGGTGTTTTGATTTTCTGCCATTTTTAGAATTGTCTTATTTCCGTGCAAAGATACAAAAAAAAGCTGAGAAACAGCTAGTTTTCTTTGTGAAAATTAGCGAAAAAGGAGAAAAAAGTAAGGTGGTGATGTGTCGAAGGTCGAAGGGGTATAAAAAAGAGTAAGGCTGCAACCCCTTTATGAAGGATAGCAGCCTTATTTATCTCTTTTGCTTTAACTTGGAAGTTAGGCCAACTTAGCGATGTGCTGTGTAAGACCAGACTTCAAGTTTGCAGCCTTGTTCTCGTGAATAACGTTGATCTTAGCCAACTTGTCCAAAAGCTTCTGTACTGTAGGATAGAGCTTTGCAGCCTCCTCCTTGTCAGTCATGTTGCGCAACTTGCGAACGGCATTGCGCATAGTCTTTGCATAGTACTTGTTATGCAAAGCCTTCTTCTTGTCCTGACGGATTCTCTTTACTGATGATTTGTGATTTGCCATCTCTATGTTTTATTTTTATATTCTTTATTAATGTTTGTAGTCCCTAGCAGAGTCGAACTGCTCTTTAGAGAATGAAAATCTCTCGTCCTAACCGATAGACGAAGGGACCATTGCTTATTTGCGGGTGCAAAGTTACTACTTTTATTTGAATCTTGCAAATTTTTCCGCGAAAATTTTCGCTAAATGCTTGTTTTTTTGTAATTTTGCCCTGTTTTTTAATAATTATAGACAAAATGGAAGTAAAAACTAGAGCTATCGTACTGCAAACCATTAAGTATGGGGATGCACAACTTATCGTGGATTTCTTCACCGAAAAGTTGGGCAGAGTCTCTTTTATGGTCAAAATTCCCAAGTCTTCTAAGGCGAAGATGAAGCGTCAGCTGTTTCAGCCCCTGATGATTCTCAATCTGGAGTTCGACCATCGTCCGAAAGCTAACTTGCAGCGATTGAAGGATGTATCCATCGCTCTTCCCTTTGTGGATCTTCCCTTTTCGCCTTACAAGTTGGCGATGTCTATGTTTCTGGCAGAGCTTTTGGGGCAAGCCACCAGGAACGAGCAGGTGAATGTTCCATTGTTTTCCTTCATAGAGGAGAGTGTGGCGTGGCTCGACCAGGCACAGGGGAATTATGCCAATTTCCATATTGTCTTTATGGTTCGGCTAACCTTCTTTCTTGGATTTTCGCCTAACCTTGAGAGTGGTGCGCATGGCGATTTCTTCGACTTGGAGGAAGGCCGCTTTGTATCCTTCGTGCCTACACACGTACATTATTTAAATAAAGAGGATTCTTTGCGTATGTTGGGGCTGCTTCGCCTGAGCTATGAAACAATGCACCTCTACACAATGTCCCGATTGGATCGAAACCGCTGTGTAGAGGTGATATTGCAATATTATAGGATTCATGTTCCGGGATTCCCGGAACTGAAAAGCTTTTCTGTTCTACAGGAGTTGTTCGCTTAAGGAACGGTTCCCTAGGCGAAGCTAATGACTCCCTGTACTGTGTCGTTATCGTCTTTCTTCTTAGCCTCCTCCGTTTCTGCATTGCCAGAAGCCAGGTTGCGGATGTCTTCGAGAGTCTGACGGGTACGCTTGAAGGTTGGTGTATTCTCTACCTGAAGGATTACATCCTCGTTGTCGAGATCCTCAGGACGGAACAGGAAGATGTGTGGATGACGCTTATACTGGGTAGAGTTGCCGTCTGAACCATAGTAGCGCTCGCGTCTGTTCTGACGCTCTGCCCTTGTCTCTTCCTCTTCTGCGATACGGCGAGCTTCCTCTTCTGTATGCTTCTTCATGTGGCGGTTCATTCCCTCTACGTCTTCGAGTCCGAAACCTGTTGCCAATACGGTAACCTTGACACGGCTGCCCAACTCTGGGTCTATGGCGAGTCCCCACTTCAACTCGAAGTCATCTCCAAACTTCTCCATGAAGTCGTTTACATCGTTCATCTCATCCATGGTCAAACCAGGATTGTCCTTCTTCTCACTGGCAAAAGCAATGCTCAGCAAGATCTTCTTGGAGTTGAATACATCGTTGTCGTTGAGCAATGGTGAGTTCAATGCATCCTCAATCGCCTTCTTGACACGACCTTCACCTTCACCGTAACCTGTACTCATGATGGCAACGCCACCATCCTTCAATACAGTCTTCACGTCGTTGAAGTCGAGGTTGATGAGTCCGTGAACGGTGATGATTTCAGCAATACTCTTTGCTGCAACGCTTAAGGTGTCGTCTGCCTTTCCGAAGGCATCGAGTACTGCGAGGTCTGGATAAATCTGGCGGAGACGCTCGTTGTTGATAACCAGCAGGGCATCTACGTGCTTAGACATCTCTTCTACACCATCCAGTGCCTGGTCGATCTTCTTAGGACCTTCGAAGCGGAAAGGAATGGTTACGATACCAACGGTAAGGATTCCGAGTTCCTTGCTCACTCTTGCGATGACAGGCGCAGCACCAGTACCGGTACCACCACCCATTCCGGCAGTGATGAAAGCCATCTTGGTGCCGTCGTTCAGCATGTGCTTGATCTCTTCCAGGGTTTCCTCGGCAGCCTGGCGAGCTTTGGCAGGCTTGTTGCCGGCTCCCAGACCTTCCTTGCCCAACTGCAGATGTACAGGTACTGGAGAATCGTTGAGTGCCTGATTATCAGTGTTACACAATACGAAGCTTACGTCGTGGATACCTTCACGGTACATGTGGTTGACAGCGTTACCACCGCCACCACCTACACCAATCACCTTGATGATGCTGTTTTCCTTTTCTGGCTCTCCAAAGTCCAGAATATGTGGAGTATTTGTGTTATCTAGCATAATAGTCTATTCTAAAATATGATTATATTATTCTTCCTCAGAGATGGTATCCTTCACGAATTTCTTGAATCCTCTCATGAACTTGTGAACGAGGCTGTTCTCTTTTCTGCGTTTTGCTTCTTCCTCGGCTTCCTTTTCAGCCAGGAGTCTTGCCTCTTCCTCTTCCTGTTCTCTCTTGCGGCGAGCCTCTTCTTCAGCCTTCTGCTTTTCGGCTGCAGTCAATACCACGCCGGTGCCTACTGTCTCGTTCGGGTTGCGAGGAGCCTTGTGGGCTTCAGAACCTGTTCCTGTTGTAGGACGGTTGTCGAGGTTGTCGAAGAGGTCGTTGTTGAATTCGCTGCCTGCGCAGTTCATGTCGCCCTTAGCCAGGAGTCCCAATACGGTATTCATCATACCGGTATGATTGGTGATCTTAGGATCCTTTGAGTTGACTGTCTGGGTAACAAACTTCGCGATGCGTACCTTGTCAATATGGGTATGAGTCTTGAATACCTTATCGATTTCAGGCATATTGCTTCCACCGCCGGTGAGGATGATACCACCCATCAGCTTATCAGAGAATTCTACAGGTACCTGGAACCAGGCATTTTCTACGATTTCCTCCACACGAGCCTCAACAATCTCGATAAACTTCTTGCTCTCTATGGTTCTGTCCTTGTCAACAGAGTAGTTGAGTGTTGGGTCGATATTGCTGATATCGGTGTAGGCCTTTGCATATTTCAGCTTCATCTTTTCTGCATCAGCATCCTCGAGCTGGAGGCAAGTCAAGTCCTTGGTGATGTTGTTTCCACCCAATGGGATGACAGAGAGATGGCGCAGGATACCCTTGTAGTACACGGATACGGTAGTGGTGTCGGCGCCCAGGTCAACGAGCATACATCCGGCTCTCTTCTCAGAGTCGGTCAATACGCTGTCTGCCATAGCCAATGGTGCGAGATACATCTCCGCAATCGAGATATTTGCATTCTCGAAGCAGGTGTTGATATTGTTATAGAAGTTCTTGCGCCAAAGGATATTCAGGAAGATACCTTCCAGATGGCTGCACTGTATGCCTACAGGGTCAATCTGGTACTGGTTGTCTATCTTGTATTCCTGTGTTGCAGCGTCAAGAATTTCTTGGTCTGGATAAGTCATGTTGCGGTTGATGTCCATCAGCTCATTAATCATATCCTGCGAGATGATAGATGCGCCTGGCAGATCTTTCACGATGACGTTCTTGAGGCTTCTGATAGATCTGCCTCCTACACCCACGTAAACCTGGGTAATATCTTGTTTGAGGAAGTTCTTCAACTTCTTGATGATGCTAGTGAGGCACTGGCATGTTTTGTCGATGTTATAGATAACACCCTTTCTGATACAAGAAGACGAGTTTTCCTCGACGGTAGCCAGCACGGTGATGCTGCCGTCTAAATTCTTCTGACCAGCTATACCTGTCATCTTAGATGAGCCAAGCTCGATAGCTACAATAAATTCCTTTGGCATAGTCTTTATATATTATCTTTTTCTGTTTCAATTATAAAATTAGCTGTTATGATGCTTTGTGCAAATTATCTGGTTGTCAAACTCGATGTTGATGTATGAGTATTTGTTCCAGCCAGCTTGAGAGAGACCATATTTGTAGAACTTTTCCAGACGGTCCATCTTCTTGTTGATGAAGTCTTCTACATCTTGTTCTCTTTTGCTGATGATATTGCTTTCCGGCAGGTTACCTATATATATAATGTGGTTTCCTACTCGTGGCACCAGTTCAATGCCCCTGTCGGGCAGTACGTTGATCTGCTCTATCTGATTTCTCCAAAGATTGTTCTTCATCAGGGTCTTGCTTACCAGCGATATGTATTTCTGGGCAAACCATTTGTTGATGTTGCCTGTGGCGATGATGATGTCGCTCGTATAGTTGGTGTTGGGCATTACCTGATAATGATCATCTATATAGTAGTCCTCGTTGTTGATGCTCTTGATTCTCACAATTGGCATACGCTGGGTGAGGTAGATATCCACCAGTCCGTCTTGCGTCTTGTAGCATTCTGCGGTCTTCACGAAGGGACTGGTCTTTAAGGTTTCCTCTATCTTTCTGGCGTTTACGTTGTTCAGCGGTTTCTCCAGGGGATAGAGCTTTTTTATCTCCAGTCTCTTCTTGATTTCCTTTGCATTCAGAAAGCCGTTGGTCATCTCATCCTCAATGTTGATGTTCACCTTGGTGCATAGCATTCCCTTTTCATCAGGTTTGTTAAACTTGGTGAAAGCGAATCCCAGATAGGTTGCCAGTGCAACATCCAGGGTGATGAGTAGGGTTTTCTGCCAATTGATATGCATTGATTACTTTGTTCTTGTTTGCATAAGCCCCTGTCTCCGGGGGCTTATTTTGATTCTAGAATCTTTGTGATTTCTGGAACATAGTTGTCCAGATCTCCAGCTCCCAGAACGACGAGTACGTCGAAGTCACGGCTCTTCACCAGGCTGAGTACATCTTCCTTGTGAATCATGCTCTTCTCTACGCCTGGTTTCAGGTTGTCGTAGATGAGCTTGGAGGTAACTCCTGGGATAGGTTGCTCGCGAGCAGGATAGATATCGCAGAGGATGACTTCATCGAGGAGACTCAGGCTGTTGGCAAAGTCCTTGTAGAAGTCACGGGTGCGGGTGTAGAGGTGAGGCTGGAAGATGGCTGTAATCTTGCGATCTTTGTAAAGCTCACGAATACTCTTCGCACTCTGATAAATCTCTTTTGGATGATGAGCGTAGTCGGAAAGGAATACGAGCTTGTCGTTCTTGATCTTGAAGTCGAAGCGGCGGTCCACGCCTCCGTATGTCTTCATTCCGTTGCGAAGCTCATCGGCAGTACAACCATTCAGCTGTGCCATTGCCATTGCTGCCACACCATTTGTGATGTTGATTGGCACTGGCTGTCCGAGCTCTACGCCTGTAACGTTTTCGATAGGAGAGATGAAGTCGAATGTGATTCCGCCATTCTCTATCTTGATGTTCTCAGCGTGGAAGTCGCCTTCGTCCTGGCTGTATTCGTATATCTTGACGCCGTCTTGTACGTGCTGCTTCATCTCCAGGTCTTTGTGGATGATGAGCGCACCGCCCGGCTGGATCAATTCTGTGTAGTGACGGAAGCTTTCGAGATAAGCCTCCTTGGTACCATAGATGTCGAGGTGATCAGGATCTGTAGATGTGATGACGCTCATCCATGGGCGCAACCAGTGGAAACTGCGGTCAAACTCATCAGCCTCGATGACTACGAAGTCGCTCTTGTCTGAGAGAATGTAGTTGGTGCCATAGTTCTTGGAGATTCCTCCGAGGAAGGCATTGCAGTCGAGATGGCTCTGGTGCATGATGTGTGCACACATGGTAGAAGTAGAAGTCTTGCCGTGTGTACCTGCTACGCACAGTCCCTTGTGGGTGCGGGTCAGGGTACCCAGAACCTGCGCACGCTTCTCGATGGTGAATCCATTCTCGCGGAAGTAAACCAGCTCCTTGTGCTCAGCAGGGATGGCTGGTGTATAGACAACCAGCGTGTTCTTGGCATCCTTGCAAGCCTCAGGGATGAGATCTACATTCTCTTCGTAGTGGATGAGCATTCCTTCTTTCTCCAACTCGTGAGTGAGATTGGAAGGAGTCTTGTCGTATCCGGCTACAACCAACTTCTTGCTGAGGAAGTATCTGGCGATGGCGCTCATACCGATGCCGCCTGCACCTACAAAATAAACTGCTTTAATATCCTTGATTTCCATTATCTTGTTGCTAATTTGATTACTTCGTCGGCGATGACGTCGGCTGAGTTTTTTAATCCTAATTTCTTGATGTTCTCACAGAGTGAGTTGAGTTTATCCTCGTTCTTGACTGTGTTGATGGCTTTCTGGAGCAATTCGTTTGGCGCATCAGCATCTTTCACGTAGATGGCTGCATCCTTGTTTACCAGTGCCATGGCATTCTTGGTCTGATGGTCTTCTGCCACGTTAGGGCTTGGGACGAGGATGACTGGCTTTCCGATGAGGCAGAACTCACTGATACTGCTGGCTCCGGCACGGCTGATCACGAGGTCGGCAGCCTTGTAAGCTGCGCCCATGTCGCTGATGAAGTCGGTAACCTTGAGCATTGGCAGTTCCTTGCCCTTGAGTTGCTCCATGATGGCTGCGTTGTAGTACTTACCTGTCTGCCAGATAAACTGCACGCCGCTTTCCTTCACGAGGTTGAGGTGCTGAAGCACGCTCTCGTTGATGGTTCTTGCACCGAGGCTTCCGCCCACGAGCAGGATGGTTTTCTTGTCAGGGTCGAGACCGAACTGCTTTCGTGCCTCTTCCTTGGTGAGGGTAGTCTCTAATACGTTCTGGCGTACTGGATTTCCCGTCATGATGATTTTGTCGGCAGGGAAGAAACGTTCCATTCCTTCGTAAGCCACGCATATCTTTTCAGCCTTCTTTGCCAGGAGCTTGTTGGTCACACCTGCGTATGAGTTCTGTTCCTGGATGAGGCATGGAATACCTTTGCTAGCGCAAACGTTGAGTGTAGGACCGCTGGCGTATCCGCCCACACCTACAGCAGCCATTGGCTTGAAATTCTTGATGATGCTCTTGGCCATGTGCTGGCTCTTCCAGATTTTGAAGAGAACAGCGATGTTCTTGAGCAGATGCTTTCTGTCGAAACCGCAGATAGGCAATCCTTTGATTTCATAACCCGCTGCAGGAACACGCTGCATTTCCATTCTGCCGAGTGCTCCAACAAACAATATTTTGGCATCAGGGCGCTTTGCCTTGATGGCGTTTGCGATGGATACGGCAGGGAATATATGACCGCCTGTACCGCCTCCACTTATGATAATTCTCAGTTCATTATTCATAATCCATTCTTGTTTACGACCCGAGGGTCAACAATTTTCACGCAAAGGTAAGCAAAAAAATCCATTTAATGGCATTTTTTACCTTATTTATGATACTCTTTTGTTATGCAGCAGCAAATTTGTCAAAATTTGCTTCGTTTTGAGGCAAATCTTTCTTTTTTGCGGTTCTACTGATGCTTAAGATGATGCCCAGGTAGAGACAGTTGATGATGGTTGAGGTTCCACCTCGGCTGATGAGCGGAAGTGGCTGACCTGTAACCGGTGCCAAGCCTACAGCTACAGCCATGTTGAACAGTGCCTGGATAACCAGCATGATGGCAAGTCCCATGCACAGGAAGGCTGGGAATGTGTTCTCACACCGGTTGGCGATTCGTCCGGCTCTGAAGAGCAGAATGATGTAGAGGAATGCCACAAAGAAGGCACCCCACAGTCCCATTTCCTCGATGATGATGGCGTAGATGAAGTCGGAGAATGCCTGAGAGAGGAAATCTCGTTCTACGGAGTTTCCCGGTCCCTTTCCCACGATATTCGATGAGGCGATGGCGATGTTGGCATGGGCCACCTGCGCATCCTTATCCAGGTCCACGTCTTCCGGAGCCACTGGCTTGGAATTGATAAACTTGTCGATACGTGCTTTCCAGGTATCTGCTCGGTGGAACATCTTCTCTGCCATACCTGGTGCTTCTTCCTTCTCGTTGATGTTCTCTGTGAGCGTATTTTCCGGCTTGTTTCCTCCGTTTTCCTTGTCTTCACCCACGATCATGACGCCGGCGAAGACAACGCAGATAAATATCAAGACGCTGCCCACGAGTTTGCCTATCTGACTCATAGGTACTCTTCCGATGATCATCATGCATAAGATGGTGATGCACAGAAGCATGGCGGTGGATAAGTTCTCAAGTCCGATGAGGATGATAAACGGGCAGCAGGCCGTCAAGACATACTTGAAGGCTCTCCGTTCTGCACCATTCTGCGTCTGCATCGCACTGAGAATCTGTGCCACTACCAGCACCACCGCTCCCTTGGCTATTTCCGAAGGCTGAAACTGGATGCCCACCAGGTTAATCCAGCGGGATGCACCATTGGTGGATTGTCCCGCTATCAAAACCCAGATGAGTAAGCCCAGAGATGGAAATATCACAAAAGGAGTGACGATCTTGAAGTACTTACACTTAACCTTGAGCATACATATCATGGTGCCTAAGCCTAGAAAAAGGAGACCTATATGGCGTATTACTGGCGCCATATAGTTACCACTCTTGTAAGACAAGGAGCTAGAGGCGGAATACACCTCTATGATGCTTATCATACAGAGAAAGAAGAAGACCATCCAGATGACCTTGTCTCCCTTGAATATGTTGCCTATGGTCTTATTGTTCATTTCTTAACTGTCCTATCTCTAAAATTATTATCACTTAAGTTCTTGCCAAATGAAAAGTTAGTCACCGATGGCTCTTGCCAGGGCCTTGAACTGCTCGCCGCGGTCCTCCATGTTCTTGAAGAGGTCGAAGCTGGCGCAGCATGGGCTCAGCAATACGGTGTCGCCTGGCTTGGCCAGCTCCTGGCAGGCAGCCACGCAGTCTTTCATGCTGTGAGTGTCGCGAACAGGAATGCCCAGGGCGTCGAAGTTGTCGTGTAGCTTCTGGTTGTCGGCTCCGAGATATACGATACCTGCACACTTCTCCTTTACCAGGTCCTTGATTTGGTTGTAATCGTTGCCCTTGTCCTTACCACCGATGATGAGGATGGTAGGGGTTGTCATGCTCTCCAGAGCGTACCAGCAAGCATCCACATTGGTAGCCTTTGAGTCGTTTACATAGTAAACTCCCTTGAACTTGCCCACCTTCTCCAGTCGGTGCTCTACGCCTGGGAAGTCGCTGAGGCCCTTGTGCAGGGTCTCGTGGTCGATACCAACGATGTTGCAGGCGAGTCCTGCTGCCAGGCTGTTGTAGATGTTGTGCTTGCCGCGCAGGCTCATGTCTGCCTGTGGCATCTCGAAGGCTGATGGGAAGTTGAGCTTGTACTTGCCGTCCTCGATGTAGCCCACGCATCCTTCCTCGTTGAATTCTGAGAATGGGCAGAGGTGTGACTTGAGGTCATACTTCTCCAGTTCCTTCTTCACGATAGGATCATCGTTCCAGAAGATGAAGCTGTCTTCCTCTGTCTGGTTCTGTGTGATGCGCATCTTGGCATCGGTATAGTTCTGCATCTTGAACTCGTAGCGGTCCAGATGGTCTGGAGTGATGTTGAGCAGGATTGCCACGTTGGCACGGAATTCGTACATGTTGTCAAGCTGGAAACTGCTCAGCTCGATGACGTAGTACTTATGAGGTGTCTCTGCCACCTGCAGCGCCAGACTCTTGCCGATATTGCCAGCCAGTCCTACATCGTAGCCAGCCGACTTGATGATGTGATAGATCAGCGAAGTAGTTGTGGTCTTGCCATTGCTACCTGTGATGCAGATCATCTTGGCATCTGTATATCTGCCTGCAAATTCTATTTCGCTGATGATAGGGGTACCCTTTGCCATCAGTTTCTGAATCATAGGGGCTTCCTTAGGAATGCCCGGGCTCTTGATGACTTCATCAGCGTCTAAGATTTTCTCTTCAGTATGATGTCCCTCTTCCCACTCAATGCCGTGGTCGTCCATCAACTTCTTGTAGTTGTCCTTGATCTTAGACATGTCAGAGACAAAAACTTCGAATCCCTCTTTCTTCGCCAGCACGGCAGCACCTGCGCCACTTTCGCCAGCTCCTAAAATTACAATTTTGCTCATTGTTGTATCTTTATCTTGTCAGGCTGATAAGAGCCTTTGTTTTATCTTATCTTCAATGTGATGATGGTGAGTGCTGCCAGGATGATGGTCACGATCCAGAAACGGATGGTAATCTTTGATTCGTGGTAGCAGTTGCGAGGCTTCTTCCACAGATACTTGCAGTCTGGATCCAGCTGGCTGTCCTGTGTACGGAAGTTGTCGTGGATAGGCGTGCGCTTGAAGATGCGCTGCTTGATGCCTCTGCGTTTACCCAGCTTGTAGTAATATACCTGCATCATCACGCTGAGGCTCTCTACGAAGAAGATTCCGCAGAGGATAGGCAGCATCAGCTCCTTGTGGATGATGATGGCGCCCACGGCGATGATACCGCCGATGGTGAGCGAACCGGTATCGCCCATGAACACCTGCGCAGGGTAGGCATTGTACCAGAGGAAGCCGATGAGGGCTCCGATAAAGGCACAGAAGAATACCACCAGCTCCTCGGAGCCAGGAATATACATGATGTTGAGGTAGGCGGCAAACTCGATGTGCGACGACACATACGCAAGAATGCCTAATGCCACACCTATGATGGCGGAGTTTCCGGCACACATTCCATCCATTCCATCGTTGAGGTTGGCACCGTTGGAAACGGCAGTAACCACGAAGATGGTCATGATTACAAAGAGAATCCAGCCTGCAGCTACCTTGTGCTCACCACAGAAGCTGGTGATGCTGGAGTAGTCGAGATTATGCCCCTTGATGAATGGAATGGTGGTTTTCAACGACTTTCGTGCCTCTGCACGATGCTTTACCACCGTCTCCTGTCCCTGGCGTTCGATGGCGAGGTTCTCGTTCATCTTCACGTCTGGAGAAGCCCAGAGCACCAGACCTACGATGAGGCCGATACCAACCTGTCCTACGATTTTGTATTTGCCCTTCAGTCCCTCTTTGTCGCGCTTGAAAATCTTGATGAAGTCATCCATACCACCGAGGAAACCAAGCCATACGGTAGTGATGATCATCAGGATCAGATAGATGTTGCGCAATCTGCCGAGCAGCAATACAGGTACGAGGATGGCCAGGATGATGATGACGCCACCCATGGATGGTACACCGATCTTCTTTACGCCGAATGGGTCGATGCTGGCATCGCGCTGGGTCTCGGTAATCTGCTTGCTCTTGAGGTACTTGATGAACTTCTCGCCAAACCATGCAGAGATGACGAGTGATAAAATCAGTGCGAGTAGGGCACGGAATGAGATGTAACCCCACATGTGGGAACCTGTGATGCCCCACTGCTCCAGAAATCTAAAAAGATAGTATAACATTTTTCTTCTTCTCTTTTTCTATTAGATGATAATACTACTTGTTGATACCGAAGATTTCGCGAAGCACTTCCTTGTCGTCGAAGTGATGCTTCACGCCCTTGATCTCCTGGTAGTCTTCATGTCCCTTTCCGGCAACGAGGATTACATCGCCCTTCTTGGCCAGCATGCAGGCTGTGCGGATTGCTTCCTTGCGGTCAACGATGCTGATCACCTTCTTCATCTGCTGGGCGTTGAGACCAGCCAGCATGTCGTTGATGATGTCCTGTGGCTCTTCGAAGCGAGGATTGTCGCTGGTGATGATAACCTTATCGCTCTGCTTGACTGCCTCTTGTGCCATCAACGGGCGCTTGCCCTTGTCACGGTTTCCACCGGCACCGCAGACGGTAATCACTTCGCCGCCCTTGCCGTCGAGTACTTCGTGAATGGCATTCAGTACGTTCTCCAATGCATCTGGTGTATGAGCATAGTCAACGATGGCTGTATAGCCTTCAGGCGACTGGATAGGCTCCAATCGTCCGCTTACGCTGTGAAGGGTACTCATCACTACGAGTACATCCTCCGGCTTCTTGCCGAGCATGACGGCTGCACCATATACGGCAAGCAGATTGCTTACATTGAATTTTCCGATAAACTGTACGCCTACCTCTCTGCCATCTATCTCCAGATACATGCCGCCGAAGTGACACTCCAGGATTCTTGCCTTGAAGTCTGCCATAGAGCGGGTAGAGTAGGTCTTCACGGTAGCCTTGGTGTTCTGTACCATGATCATGCCGTTCTTGTCGTCGGCATTGGTGATGGCGAAGGCAGTCTTAGGCAGACCGTCGAAGAAAGCCTTCTTGGCGTTGCGGTAGTTCTCGAATGTCTTGTGATAGTCGAGATGGTCGCGGGTGAGATTGGTGAACAGTCCGCCGGCGAACTCCAAACCGCCGATACGCTTCTGTGCGATGGCATGAGAAGAGCACTCCATGAAGGCGTATTCGCATCCTGCCTCTACCATCTTGCCCAGCAGCATGTTCAGTTCGATAGGGTCTGGGGTAGTGTGGTCGGCAGGAATCGCCTCGCCCTCAATGTAATTGCAGACGGTGGAGAGCAGACCGCACTTATGTCCGAACTTGCGGAACATATTATATAATAAGGTGGCGATGGTGGTCTTGCCATTGGTGCCAGTCACGCCAACCAACTTCAGCTTCTTGGATGGATCACCATAGAAGAGTGTAGCCACTTTACCTACAGCATCTTCAGTAGATGCTACCTGAATGTAAGTTACGCCTTCGATTTTCTCCTCAGGCATATCCTCGCACAAAACCGACTTTGCGCCCAGGGTCAATGCCTTTGAAATAAACTGGTGGCCGTCAACCTGAGTGCCCTTGATAGCAACGAACAAGTGACCTTCCTTAATCTTTCGGGAGTCGATGTTTACGCCCGAAACCTCTACATCAGCATCACCGACAATCTGAATCGGCTCGATGTTTTTGAGTAATTCTTGTAACTTCATATTTAATATCTTTATGTATTTACACCTTATTATATATATTAGTTCAATTCGATGATACAGATGGAACCCTTCTTGACCGGTGTTCCCGGCATGAGACTCTGCTTGATTACCTTGCCTCTGCCATGAATCCTGGTTCTGATTCCTCTGCTCTCCATGCAGAAGATTGCGTCTCTGGCTCCCATGCCTGTAATGTCCGGCACGGTGCTTTTGCCGTATTGCTTCTCTTTGAAAAGCTTGATGCTTCTGCTTCCTATGCGTTCTGCCTTGCCCCAGATAGGATTGCCGTTGGCGTAGCTTCCACTCCAGTTGGTGTTGGTCTTGATGCCCAGGTGGGTGAGTACGTAGTCGGCAGCCAGTACGTTTCCGTTCTTCACGTCCGGAACGAAGATGGAGGCTGAATCCTTGGCATCCTTCACGTCGAGTTTCAGGCTCTGTGCCATGATGCCTTCGGCAATGTCGTGGAATACCTTGCCACTCATGCTTCCGCCGGAAGCTGGCAAACCTGATTTCTGAATGCAGACGATACAGCTGTAGCGCGGATTGTCGGCTGGGAAGTAGCCGGCGAAGCTCACCAGATAGTTGGTAATGCCGTTCTTGTAACCGCCGGCTCCCTTGGAAACCTGAGCCGTACCGGTCTTTCCGGCAACCTTGAAGTTAGGCGAACCGGCTTTTTTGCCCAGTCCCAGGCTAACCACCTGTTCCAGGATGGTCTGCATCTTCTTGATGGATTGCGGCTTGGCTATCTGTTCGCGCATCACCTCTGGAGGAAACTCCATGATGGTTTCTCCGTTCTTCACTACCTTGCTCACGAATCTAGGGCGCATCATCTTGCCGTTGTTGGCGATGGTGTTGTAGAAGGTGAGGGTAGAGATCGGTGGCACCTGCGTTTCGTATCCGATACTCATCCATGGCAAGCTGGTCTTTGCCCAGTTGTCATACTGTCCGTGGCTGTTTCTGTGCGGCATTCGGATTCGGGCAGGAGTAGCTCCCACCAGCGGAATCTTCAGGTCGTCGTGCAGACCGGTGCGATAGATGCCCTGTACGAATTTCTCCGGACAGTTGTGGTAGTGGTCGTCGATGATTCGGCTCACACCGATGTTAGAACTGTACCACAGTGTCTTTGCGAAGGTCAGCATTCCATATCCGCCCTTTCGCCAGTTATGGTCCTTCATATCTCGTCCGTACATCTGCCAGACACCACATCCCGTTTCCACGCGATAGGTAGTATCTACCACGCCGTCATCGAGCGCTACGAGCAGCGAGGCTGGCTTGAATACCGAACCCGGCTCCAGAAGGTCGCTCACGGCATGGTTGTGAATCTCTCTGTATTCGCCATCGAAGCATTTTTCCATGTTTACAATGGCCTTGATGTCGCCGGTAGGCACATCCATCACGATGGCTACACCCACGTTGGCATTGATTTCCTTCAACTCTTCGATGAGTGAGCGCTCGGCAAGATCCTGCATGCTCACATCGATGGTGGTAACGATGTCTGCACCGTCGATAGGAGGGGTGTCGGTGATGTCGAGGAACTTGTTGCGCACCTTGCGGCGATGCACGATACCATTGGTTCCGCGCAGGATGGAGTCATAGCTCAGCTCCAGTCCGAATCTGGCGGTATCCTTGGCACCAAACATGGCTCCGATGGTTCTTCCTGCCAGCGAACCGTAGGTGCGGGTGCGGGCATTGTATTCCTCCCAGTGGAATCCGCTCTTGTAGGGAGTGAGGCGGAAAATTGGCAGCGCCTTCACCTCGGTGAAGGTGTTATAGTCGATACGACTTCCATATACCGCCCAGTGGCGGCTCTTCTTGCCGCGTCCCTCTATGAGATGGCGCTTGAATTCCTCTGCAGTCTTCTCCGGGAATATCTTGTGGAGTCCCTGGCAGATGGAATCCTGCTTGGCATCCCAAAGCGAGTCGTTGCCGGCTTCGGTCAGTGCCTTGAAGTCCATGAATACCTTGAATTCAGGCAGCGAACTCGCCATCAGCTGTCCTGCGCAGCTCAGGATGTTGCCTCGGTTAGGCTTCACGGTCACGGAGTCTCTCTTCTGTCGCTCGGCAACCTGCATCCAGTAGTCGTGCTTAGCCGTCATGATGTAGAGTGCTTTTCCTACGATGGCGGTGGCAATCAGGGTCATGATGATGGCGATGGCACTATAGCGCGGCATTACTTTCTTATGCTCAAACTTGCTCATTCTTCTGGTACGTTTATGATGTAAGGAGGTTGTGTGGCGATGTGCAGGGTGCTGTCCTTGCTGTGTTTCAGCATATCGAGCACATTGCTTTCACGACTCTTCTCTGTTATCTGACTGCTGGTTGACAGTGCTTTGTATTTCGTGTCTTGCAGCTCTTTTTGCAGTTGGTCCAATTCGATGAGATCCTTCTGGATGCTGTATCGGTTGGATATGTAGATAATGATGAAAACCACGATGAGCATGAACAGCCATATCTGCTTTCTGATGATTTGTGCGGTGAGGATGTCGCCACCCAGAATCTTGCGCAGTGTGAAGCTGGCAGAACCCGACACTTCCTCCTCGATGGCCTGCTTGGCAATCACTTCCTTGAGCGAAGCCTGCGGAGCCGGTTTGGGAGCTTCCGGCTGCGTCTTCTGCTCTTCAGCCGGGATGCTTGTTTCTGGTTTTTCTTTATCTTGTTTCATTTTCTATTGCATTACATGATTGCAGTTACATGATAATCTCATTTACTCTGTTTCTTTTCTGCGATTCTCAACTTGGCGCTGCGGCTTCTCGGGTTTCTCTCCTGCTCATCGGCGTCTGGTATGATTACCTTGTTGTTGACGAGCTTGAAAGGCGTCTCGATTCTTCCGAAGAAGTCCTGCTCTACCTTGCCCTCTGGATTGCCCGCCTTCATCATGTTCTTCACGATGCGGTCTTCCAGTGAGTGATAGGTAATCACCGAGAGTCTTCCTCCCGGCTTGAGCAGTTCGGTGGCAGAGCGGAGCATTTCTTTCAGGGCATCCATCTCGTGATTCACCTCTATGCGCAGTGCCTGGAAGAGCTTGGCCATCTCCTTCTTCTCCCGCTCTCGCTTGAAGAGGGGTTCCACGGCAGCCATGAAGTCCTTGGTGGTCTTGATAGGGCTTGCGGCTCTTGCCTTGACCAGCGCTGAAGCGATGCGGCGGGAATTCTTCAGTTCGCCGTAGAGATAGAAGATGTCGGCAAGTGCCTCTTCCTCGTATTCGTTCACGATGTCGGCAGCAGTCTTCCCGGCTCTCTTGTTCATGCGCATGTCGAGAGGAGAATCAAAGCGGAAGGAGAATCCTCGGGTCTCGTCGTCGAAATGATGACTCGATACACCGAGGTCGGCGAGTAGTCCGTCCAGTCCCTCCACGCCATAGTATCTCATCCAATTCTTCAGGTATCTGAAGTTGGAGCATACGAAGGTGAAGTTGGGATTTGCCACCACGTTGCGCTCGGCATCAGCGTCCTGGTCGAAGCTGTAGAGATGTGCTCCCTCGCTTAGGCGGGAGATGATTTCTCTGGAATGTCCTCCACCGCCGAAGGTAACATCTACATAGATGCCGCCTGGCTGGATGTTGAGTCCGTCAACGCTCTCTTTGAGGAGCACGGGTACGTGATATGTTTCTGCTGTCTTGATCATTCTTCTTGATTCTTTTTCTTTTGTAAGTTACTTATTTTTAACTTGTTTCTTTCACGTGCATGTACTTATATACAGCGCGTATGTACCTATTTAATAGGAATTCGGCTCCAAAGGTACATAAAAATCCTCACATAGCTCCATGTTTCCCCACAAATTTTATGAAACGGGCGCAAAAAAATGATTTTTTCATTTTCCGCTCTTTATTCGCTGGTATCTAGTAATTCGCGAAAAACGATGTTTTTTGTCTTGATTTCTCCCGAAAAGATGGAAAAATGCACTATTTTTTAGCTTTATTGATAATTTTTCGGGAAAAATGACTCATATTTAAAAAAGAAAAACTAACTTTGCACGTACTTATTAGGTTTACTAAAAATGAGTGGTTCAATAGAGAAAACGATAGACATAGAAAAGATACTGAAGAACAAGATGGGGAGCAAAGCTAAATTTGTTCCCGGATTCCTCGTGTCTTGGCTAAAAAAGATTATACACGAAGACGAAGTGAACAAGTTCTTGTGGGAAAGCCGAAACCTCTCCGGTACGGAGTGGCTTACAGAATGCGTGCGCTATCTGAAGATGGATGTAGAAATCGTAGGCTTGGAGAATTTGCCGGATAAGAATGATGGCAAACTCTATACTTTCGTGTCTAATCATCCGCTGGGCGGACAGGACGGCGTGTGCCTTGGCTCCATCATCGGAACGCATTACGATGGTAAGTTCCGCTATCTGGTAAACGATCTGCTGCTCAATCTCCCGGGCTTGAAGCCGGTGAGCATCGGTATCAATAAGACCGGCAGACAGAGTCGTGACTTCCCTCGCATGGTAGAGGCTGGATTCCAGAGCGACAACCACATGCTGATGTTCCCTGCGGGACTGAACAGCCGCAAGCAGCCTGATGGCAGCATCCGCGATTTGCCTTGGAAGAAGACTTTCATCTCCAAGAGTGTGGAATATCAGCGTGATGTGGTGCCTATCCATTTCGGTGGGCAGAACTCCGAAAGGTTCTATCGCATCGCCAGGTTCAGCGACAAGCATCTGCCTTTCAACCTTGCCATGATGTTCCTCGTGGATGAGATGTACAAGAATGTGGGCAAGCATTTCCGCATCGCCATAGGCAAGCCGATTCCCTGGCAGACTTTCGATCACAGTAAGTTGGCTACAGAGTGGGCACAGTATGTGAAGGACAGGGTTTACGAACTCTAGTGAGAACCCTTTTACAGTGAGCAATCATAGAAAAAGTAAGAGAAATAGAACAAGATAATTATCGATATTATATAGAGAATTATGGAAGAAGAAATCATCCAACCGATTGACCGCGAACTGCTGAAGAGCGAGTTGACTCCCGAGAAGCAGCTTCGTATGACCAACAAGAGTCATAACGAAATCTATATCGTTACGGCTAATGATTCGCCAAATGTATTGAAGGAAATTGGTCGCCTTCGTGAAATCGCTTTCCGCGAAGCAGGTGGTGGAACGGGTAAATCGATGGACCTTGACGAATTCGACTTTGGTGACAACTGCTACAAGCAGCTTATTGTCTGGAATCCAGATGCTAACGAGATTATCGGTGGCTACCGTTATCTCCTGGGCAAGGATTGGGAACTTGATGAAAAGGGGCAGCCTAAGCTTGCTACCAGTCACATGTTCCACTTTTCAGATAAGTTCCTGAAGGAATACATGCCATATACTGTGGAGCTGGGCCGTTCGTTCGTCTCTCTCGAGTATCAGAATGTGCGCAAGAATACCAAGAGTATCTTTGCTCTCGACAATCTCTGGGACGGATTGGGTGCCCTTACCGTGCTCTATCCGGATGTAAAGTATTTCTTCGGCAAGATGACGATGTATCCTTCTTACATCCGTCGTGGCCGCGATATGATTCTCTACTTCCTCAAGAAGCATTTTGATGACAAGGAGAACCTGGTGATTCCGATGAAGCCATTGAAGTTGGAAACTCCTGAGAGCGAGATGGCAGCTATCTTCACGGAAGATGATTTCCGTGCTGACTATCGCATTCTGAATCATGAGATTCGCCAGCTCGGTTTCAATATTCCTCCTCTGGTGAATGCCTATATGAACCTCAGTCCTACCATGAAGCTCTTTGGTACAGCCATCAATTATGGCTTCGGCGATGTAGAGGAGACGGGCATTCTCATTGCCGTGGATGAAATCCTGGAGGAGAAGCGTATCCGCCATATCAACAGCTTTATTGAGGAGCATCCTGAGGCGCTGAAGATTACAAGCGGTGCCAACAAGATTTTCTACAAGGAAAAAGAATAGTATTTTCTAATTTACTCTTCACTCTTCACCGGGAAGGTTTAAGATGTTGTAAATTAGATGGTTAGGCGTGTGAAGAGTTGAGCTGGCTCTTCACCACTCTTCACCACTCTTCACCCATATTATTTTAGAGGAAAGAATATCAGAGAGGCAATGGTTCCGTCATCAATGAAGACTAGGCTTTGTCATCAATGAAGACCAGGCCCTGTCATCAATGAAGACCAGATCTTGGAATAAATGATAGCTGAACCTCGCGATAAGTGAAGAGTGGTGAAGAGTGGTGAAGAGTGAACCACCACTCTTCACCGCCCACACCCCCAGTGTTTATAGGGGTTTCAGCCGATTTGGTGAAGAGTGAAGAGTAAAAGCGAGAGTAGTCTTTTTACAGATAGTTCAGCTGAATTTTATCTCCCGACGTATCGTTTTGTGCCTGGCAATGGCACAAAGTTGCCCTGGTAAAGGGCAATATCTTGCCATAACCAGGCAGTAAATGGAATAAGGCAAAGAATGCCAATATTCCATTATACGGGGTGTTCTTAAAATGAATTGCAATATGGACAGAAAATTATCAATCAGATTTTATAAAGACCGGGAGGTAAGAGCGGTTTGGGACGGGGAACACAACAAGTGGTGGTTCTCCGTACTGGATATTATCGGCGTTTTGAACGAGCAGGATGATTATTCCAAAAACCGTAATTACTGGAAGTATCTGAAGACTAAGCTGAAGAAGGAAAATAATGAACTGGTTAGTGCCACTAACCAGTTGAAATTGCAAGCTCCTGATGGTAAACTGCGTTTGACCGATGTTCTCGACAACGAAGGCATTATGCTGCTAGCCAGGAACTTTCCTAATAATAAGGCTGCCGACTTTCTGGATTGGTTTACCTATAGCGATAATACCATTGATGGGCAGAGTCGCAAGAAAGCATACACTCTTTTTGAGAGTGAATTGATCAATTCCATTACAGAAGGCTCTGTCAAAGGTTTGCAGCAGATTCATGCTTTCCTCTTTGGTGGTCTATACGATTTTGCAGGACAGATCCGAACTGTGAATATTGCAAAGGGCGGTTTCCAGTTTGCTATGGCGCAATATCTCCCACAAACACTTGCAGGAATCGAACAGATGCCGGAAAGTACGCTGGATGAAATCATCGACAAATACGTAGAAATGAACATCGCTCATCCTTTCCGTGAGGGAAATGGTAGAGCTACGCGCATTTGGCTTGACTTGATATTGAAGCGCAGGCTGAAAAAATGTGTGGATTGGAGCCTTATTGACAAGAATGATTATTTGGCTGCGATGACACAGAGTGTTGTTGATAGCAGTCGCATCAAACAGCTTATTTCCAATGCTTTAACTGATAAGATTGAAGACCGTGAGGTCTTTATGAAGGGCATAGACTATTCTTATTACTATGAGCAGGTGGATGAATAAGTAAGATTAAAAAACAACACGGACAAATTCAATCTGTCCGTGTTATTTTTTTTCTTTGCTTTTTATTTCTATGTTTTCCACCTCGGAACTCATAGACTAGCCATAAAACTATGAGTTAGGATTTTTAACATTACGCTCTAAAGCCCGTATGCCTGCTTTGTTTCTATACTATCGGCAGACTTATTCCGTTGATTTTCTGATAGATGTCGAGCGCATAGATATCCGTCATACCACTGATGTAATCCAATATCGCCATGATTCGCTCCTCCAGATTCTCGTTCTCTATGTCGTACTGGCTGCTTACCCTTCTCAGGAGTTGCTTGGAGTAGAAGCGGGATGGATTCACGGCGGCATCGATGAAGACCTCCATCAGGGTAGCCATGATCTTGTAACCCGAAAGTTCGATGTCGAGAACCGGTTTGCTGGCATAGATTTTCTTGCGGGAAACCTGCGTACATTTCTGATAGGCTTGGCGCTGATGTTCGGCGATATGTTCGATGAGACATCCCTCGAAAGTGCCGGCAAGAATTTCCTCTTCGTGATTCAGAAAAGCATTGACGCATTCGTTCTCTAGCTTTCCGATTACGCAGGCACGCATGTACACTACCTGTTCGTTTTCATCGGTCAATCCCTCATCCAGGATTCGCTGGCGAATCTTCTGCTGGGTTTCCTCGTCAAAGAATCCCAGCAGTAAGTTTGCAGTCTCCTCGAAGGATAAAATTTTGAGCTTGTGGGAGTCTTCGATGTCCATAATCTCATAACAGATGTCATCAGCTGCTTCTACCATATACACCAGCGGGTGGCGGGCATATTCCAGTGGCTCTCCCGGTTTCGATTTTCTCAGGATTCCCAACTCCTCAGCAACCTTCTGGTAAGATTCTGCTTCGGAAGTAAAAAATCCAAACTTGCCGTGCTTCCCTGCCAGACTGCTGGCAAAAGGATATTTCACGATGGCAGCAAGCATGGGATAGGTCATCACGAAACCACCCTGGCGGCGACCTTTAAACTGATGCGTCAGGATTCTGAAGCCGTTGGCATTACCCTCGAAATGGGTGATGTCGTCCCAGAACTCGGCAGAAACTTCATCTTTCAATCCCTGTCCGGCACCCTCGCTGAAGAAAGTCTGGATGGCTTTTTCTCCGGAATGACCGAAGGGAGGATTGCCCAGATCATGCGCCAGGCAGGCTGCACTCACGATGGTTCCGATTTCCTCGAAGAGCGTATCCTTCAGCTCCGGACGCTTCTGGATGATGTGACGGGAGATATCGTTGCCCAGCGACATACCCACACTTGCCACTTCCAGGCTGTGAGTGAGACGGTTGTGTACGAAGATGCTGCCCGGCAGCGGGAATACCTGCGTCTTGTTCTGCAACCGGCGGAAAGCCGAAGAGAAGATGAGTCGGTCGTAATCGCGCTTGAATTCCGAGCGATCGTCGTGGCGTTCGGCGTGCTTATGCTCCTGTCCGAAGCGCTTGTTAGATATGAGTTGTTTCCATTCCATAATCCATCTGTTGTATAAGTGATTCTTACTATCCTTTCATTACTGATGCACAAAAATACATGAAAGTGCGCATAATTCAAAATAAAAAACAATAAATTATATCATTTTCACTTATAAAATGCTATTATTCGCCTAAAAAGCAGTATTTTTGCAGAAAATTCTAGAATTATGTTGAAAGTAAAGATTATCAATAAGGGGCATCAGCCTCTCCCTGCGTTTGCCACACCTCAGAGTGCGGGTATGGATTTGCGTGCTAATATCGATGAGGCTATCGTGCTTCATCCTATGGAGCGCCGACTCGTTCCTACGGGGCTTTTCATGGCATTGCCGGCTGGTTATGAAGCGCAGATAAGACCTCGCAGTGGCCTCGCTCTGAAGCATGGCATCACCGTGCTCAATACTCCGGGTACCATCGATGCCGATTACCGTGGCGAAATCATGGTGCTGCTCATCAACTTCTCACAGCAAGACTTCGTCATCAATGATGGCGAGCGCATCGCCCAAATGGTGCTTGCCAAGCACGAACAGTGCGACTTCATCGAGGTGGAGGAGCTGGATGAAACTGAGCGTGGTGCAGGCGGTTATGGTCATACCGGCGTAAAATAGGATAAGGATTTTTAGATAAGATTTGATAGTGAAGATAGATTTAAGAAACATGGGAGTCTGGGTGACTGTGGTGCTCATCGGCGCCATAGCCTTGCCTTCGCTCGCCCGAAAAAAGAAGGTGCAGCCTGTTAGTCAGCAACAGCAGACTGTAAGGGTGGATTCGCTTTCTCCAAACAACCGTAAGCGATATGAATACTTCTTGACCGAGGCGGCTCGCCAGCATGCAGCTGGCAACTATTCTGCCGCCTTCGATCTCTACGAACACGCCCGGAACATCGATCCTAACTCGGCAACGGCAAATTATTATCTGTCTCTCTATTTGACCGAGATGAAGCAGGATTCGCTGGGTCTTCTGCGATTGCAGAAGGCGATAGAGCAGGATCCTGAGAACCTGATTTTTGCAGAGCGACTCGCCCAATACTATATCAGCAAGGGAAAATATGAGGATGCCATCAATGCCTACGAGGCTGTCTATGCCAAGAATCACAGCAATACGGATGTGCTCCGCGTGTTGGCGCAGCTCTATCAGCAGCAGAAGAACTTCAAGATGATGCTCAATACCGTCAGCCGTTTGGAGACCGAAGAAGGTGAGAGCGAGCAGTTTACACTCACCAAGATGCGTATCCATGAGATGATGGATGACAAGAAGGCTGCCTATAACGAACTGAAGTCGCTTGTAGAACAGCATCCTCTGGACATGCAGTATAAAACCATGCTGGGCAACTGGCTGATGCAGCACGACCGTCAGAAGGAAGCGCTCAAGTACTTCACCGATGTGCTGAAGGAAGAGCCGGATAATTCCTACGCCCAGATGTCGCTCTATGATTATTACAATGCCACCAAGCAAGCGGATCTGGCGAATGGCATGCTCGATAAGATTCTGATGAGTCAGAAGACGGATACCCAGACCAAGATCATGATGTTCCGTTCCTTCATCCAGAACAATGAAACCGAAGGCGGCGACTCTACCAAGGTCATCGCCCTCTTCGATAAGGTGCTCAATGTGCCACAGCCTTCTTCTGAGATAGCCGAGGTGCGTGCTGCCTATATGAGTTTGAAGAAGATGCCGACCGACTCTGTGATTTCAGCCTTCAAAAAGGTGCTTGATATCGCTCCAGACAATGCCAATGCGCGCATCCAGACCATTCAGCTGCTCTGGAATCAGAAGAAATATCATGAGGTGATCGAGCAGGCGAAGGCTGCCCACGAATACAATCCGGAAGAGATGATCTTCTATTATTTCGGAGGTATGGCTTACTATCAGAATAAGGACGAAGATGCGGCGCTCAATGAGTTCCGGCTGGGTGTAGCTCAGGTGAATAAACTCTCTGCCAACGACTTGGTCTCTGATCTCTATGCCGTGATGGGCGACATCCTGCATCAGAAGAATCAGAAGGATGCAGCCTTTGCAGCCTATGATTCCTGTCTGCAGTGGAAAGCCGACAACGTAATGGCGCTCAACAACTACGCCTACTATCTGAGCGAGGAAGGCAAGGATCTGCACAAGGCTGAGGCGATGAGCTACAAGACCATCAAGCTGGAACCGAACAATGGTACCTATCTTGATACCTACGCCTGGATTCTGTTTATGGAAGAGCGTTATGTAGATGCCAAGACCTATATCGATGCGGCTCTCAAGAACCGGGATTCTACCGAGAATAACAGTACGGTATTGGAGCACGCCGGCGATATTTACGCCATGAACGGTATGGTGAATGAGGCTGTCGGCTATTGGAAACAGGCCTTGGATGACGACCATCAGACCGAAATCCTGAAATGGAAGATAGAAAATAAGCAATATATTTCCGAGGAAGAATTCCAACGAAAGAAGAACCCTGCAGCTGCCGAGCTCAAGAAAACGAAAATGGCAGGCAAGTCTGCGGGTAAAAAGAATAAGAAAGGTAAAAAGAAGTAATGAATATGAAGAAGATGAATATGGCAGTAGCTGCTGCGGCACTCCTGCTGATGGCTTCCTGCGGCACTACCAAGAAGATGGAAGGAGCTGGAAAGGTGAATGCCAATGATAAGAAGACCGAGACAAAGGCGGAGCAGTCAGCTGCGCTCAAGAATCTGGCTTTCGTCCAGAAAGTATCAGATAATCAGGTTTATACCAATAATATTGTGGGCAATATGAATTTCAATCTGCAGGCAGCAGATAAGGACATCACCGTGCCGGGCAAGTTGAGTATGCGCAAGGATGAGGTAATCCGCATCCAGCTCTTCATCCCTATCCTGGGTACAGAGGTGGGAAGACTGGAATTCACCCCTAACTATGTGCTGATCATCGACCGCCTTCACAAGGAATACATCAAGGCAGATTATACCCAGGTGGATTTCCTGAAGAAGCAGGGTGTGAACTTCTATTCTCTCCAGGCACTTTTCTGGAACCAGTTGCTCGTGCCTGGAACCAAGAAGGTGATAGATGCAGACCTGAAGAAGTTCTCTGCCAATCTGGATGCTGTAGGAGAGAATGTGCCTGTGGCTTTGCAATATGGCAAACTGAACTATACCTGGACTGCCAACCGTAATTCGGGCAGAATCACCGAGGCCAATGTGGTGTATCAGGACAGAAGCACCAGCGCAGCCAAACTCAATCTGAAATACAGCAATTTCAAGAGCGTGGGTGTGAAGATGTTCCCGGCTACCCAGAATCTTACGCTCTCTGCCATGGTGAACAACAAACCTCAGGTAGTGAAGATCAACATCGATATGAAGAGCGTGAAGACCGACAGTAAATGGGAGGCACAGACCGAAGTGTCTGACAAGTACAAGAAGGTGGCTCCAGAGGATGTACTCGGCAAACTGATGAATATGTAGTGTTTGTCGCGAAAGAAAACAATGAAATCATGTATTGAATAATGAAGCGAATTATATTTTTCCTATTGGCAATCATGTTCTCGCTTGCTCCCTATGCGCAGAAAACGGTGCATAAGAAGCCGGTGAAGAAAACCGCTGTTGCCAATCGTAAGCATCAGGCTCAAAGAAAACCGGCGGCTCGCCGTGCCAAGGCACCTACCAAGGCAGAACGCCGTGCTGCTACCTATAGCAATGCTTCTATCAGAGGATTGCAGGGGCAGCGTGCCGATATCCAGCGAAGAATCAGGGAGCAGGAGCAGGCTTTGCGCAAGAACAAGGCTGACGTGAAGAAGCGCCTGGAAGACCTGATGGCGCTGAATGGCGAAATAGACCAGAGTCAGAAGAAGATTGAAGGTATCGAGAAGGATATTCATCATATTAATGGAAACATCGGTATCCTGCAGGCGCAGTTGAAGACCCTTCAGCAGCAGTTGCAGGATAGAAAGAACAAGTATATCCGTTCTATGCGATATATGAGCCGGCATCATACGGTGCAGGACAAGCTGATGTTTATCTTCAGTGCCAAGAACCTGACCCAGATGTACCGCCGTCTCTCGTTCATCCGCCAGTACTCTTCTTATCAGAAGGTGCAGGGCGAGGCTGTAAAGGCTAAGCAGCAGCAGGTGAACGATAAGCACAAGCAGTTGCAGAATGTAAAGGGGCATAAGAATACCTTATTATATAAGGGCAAGCAGGAGAAAACTGCTCTTGAAGGCAAGCAGACACAGCAGCAGGAGATGGTACACGGACTGCAGAAGCAGCAGAAGACCATTCAGGCTGTCATCGCCGACCAGCGCCAGAAGGATGCAGCCATCAATGCTCAGATCGACCGCTTGATTCAGCAGGAAGTAGCCAAGGCTCGTGCCCGTGCTGCTGCCGAGGCTAAGCGCAAGGCTGCTGCAGCCGCTGCAGCCAAGAAGCGTGCAGAGGAACTGGCGCGTAAGAAAGCTGCTGCTGAGGCTGCTGCAAGGGAGAATGCACGTCGTATTGCTGAGGCGAAGGCTCGTGAGGCTGCTGCAGAGGCGGCAAGAAGAAAGGCTGCCGAGGAGGCTCGTGCTGCTGCCGAGGCTGCTAGAAAGGCGCAGGAAGAAGCTGCTGCCCAGGCTGAGGCGAAGGCTAAAGCAAAGGCGCAGGCTAAGGCCCGTGCTGCTGCCGAAGCTGCTCAGCGTGCTGCCGCAGAACAGGCGGCTCGTGAAGCTGCTGCCGAACAGGCGGCTAAGAAGGCGGAAGCTGACCGTAGGGCTGCTGAGCTGAAAGCCAAGGCGGATGAGGAGCGTCAGGCCCGTGAGATTGCTGCTGCCAAGAAGGAGGCGCAGGAAGCGGCTACCTTGAGTTCGGTAGATAGAATGTTGAGTGGCGGATTCGAGGCAAACCGTGGCAGATTGCCTATGCCTATCAGCGGCGGTTATCGCATCGTGAGCCATTTCGGTCAGTATAACGTGCAGGGTTTGAAGGGTGTTAGGCTTGATAACAAGGGTATCAACATCCAGGGTAAGCCGGGTTGTGTGGCTCGCAGCATCTACGATGGTGAGGTGAGTGCCGTCTTCGGATACGGTGGTATGTGGAATGTCCTGGTTCGCCATGGTGCCTACATCTCGGTATATTGCAATCTGAAATCGGTCAGCGTACATAAGGGGCAGAAGGTTAGTACCCGTCAGGCTTTGGGTAGTGTAGGATCTGATAACATCCTACAGTTCCAGCTTCGCAAGGAGACGGCAAAACTCAATCCGGAGGCTTGGCTGGGAAGATAAAATACAGGAGATACTGTATAGACAGATAGAGGAAACCCTCTTAGATGGCAGCGCCATCTAAGAGGGTTTCGTATTTTGCAATGGCATCGCGTATTTCGCTGAAGCGGATAAACTCGTTGGCAGAATGGGAGCGGGAAGATTCGCCCGGCCCCAGCTTGAAGGATGGGAAATGCATCAATGCCTGATCGCTGAGGGTAGGACTGCCGAATGGCTTCATACCCATAGCTATACATTTCCTGATAAGAGGATGCTCCGGGTCGATACGTGATGATTTCAGGCGGAAACTGTGTGCCTTTACCTCGCTCTTGAGATGCTGGCGGATAAACTCGTAAACCTCCTCGTTGTCGTAAAACTCGTTGGTTCGGATATCCACAAGCATCGTGCACTTGTCCGGAATCACATTATGCTGGGTTCCGGCATTCACCACGGTGAGCGTCATCTTGGTAGGACCCAGAAATTCGCTTACCTTCTCGAATTTGTAATCACGAATCCAGCACATGTCATCCAGCGCCTCGTAGATCGCATTCACTCCTTCGTTTCTTGCCGCATGGCCACTCTTGCCATGAGCAATAACATCCAGCACCATCAGTCCCTTTTCGGCTACGGCAGGGTTCATGCCTGTAGGTTCTCCCACAATGGCAAGATCGATGTGTGGAAGCAAGGGCAGGGCACGTGTGATGCCATCCTTTCCCGAAACCTCTTCTTCGGCGGAAGCCAGATAAATCAGGTTGTAGCTCTGCGGCTTCTCCGTCAGCATTCGGAAAATCTGGAGAAGGGAACACAATCCGCCACCGCAGTCGTTACTACCCAGTCCATAAAGCACGCCGTCTTCTACATCTGGAGAAAAAGGATCGCGACTCCACGAAGCCACGGGCTTCACGGTGTCGATATGGGCATTGAGCAGCAAGGTAGGACGGCTCTCATCGTAGTGAGGGTCGATAATCCAGAGGTTGTTTGCCTCGCGCTGCGGTTCGAAACCATAGCTGCGGATGGTCTGCTCCATGATGTCGGCAGCATCTTTTTCGCTGCGGCTTACCGATGGGGTGGCAATCAGCTTTTTAAGCAGTTCCACCGCGTCGCTAACATATTGTTCCTGTGTCATCATAATCTCTCTATTTTTTGATTTTGGGGCAAAGTTACGAAAAAAAGAGCATATAAAGTGGAAAAACCAACATTTTATTTTGTGTTCTTAACAAATTCTATTATCTTTGCACCAATATTATAATACTAAGCTTATGCAAATTAATAGTCATCTTTCGGTTCTGGTTCATGACCTTGCTAAGAAGTGGGGAGATAAGCCTGCGCTTACCTTCAGGAAGTTTGGTAGTGACCAGTGGCAAACGGTTTCATTCAATCAGTTTTCCCTAAGAGTGAAACAAGTGAGCAATGCCCTCCTCAATCTTGGGGCTAAACCACAAGACAAAATTGCTGTCTTCTCACAGAACTGTGTGCATTATCTGTACACCGATTTTGGTGCATACGGTATCAGAGTAACCTCCGTTCCTTTCTATGCCAACAGCAGTGAGCAGCAGATTCAATATATGATCAATGATGCCCAGATTCGCTTTCTCTTCGTTGGCGAACAGGAGCAGTATGACAAGGCACATCGTATCTTTGCCCTCTGCCCATCCCTGGAGCGCATCATCATCTTCGATTCCAGTGTGCGCATCAGTACACACGACCCTGCAGCCCTCTATTTCAAGGACTTCCTGAAGTTGGGTGAGAATCTTCCACGTCAGACCGAAGTGGAGGAACTCTACAAGCAGGCAAGTATGGATGATTTGGCCAACATCCTCTATACCAGTGGAACTACCGGTGACAGCAAGGGCGTTATGCTGACCTATAGCCAGTATTATGCTGCTTTGAAGGCAAACAATGAGTGCATTCCTGTTACCGAAAAGGATCGTGTCATAGATTTCCTTCCATTCACCCATATCTTTGAGCGTGGATGGGCATATCTCTGCTTGAGTGAGGGAGCCCAGCTCATCATCAATACCTATCCACAGGAGATTCAGGAGAGTATGCGCGAAATGCGCCCTACCTGTATGTGCAGTGTGCCTCGTTTCTGGGAGAAGGTGTATATCGCCGTAAAGGCTAAGATGGATGATGCTGGTCCTGTCAAGAAGAAGCTCTTCTACCATGCTCTGGCAGTGGGTAGAAAGCGCAATATCGAGTATATAGCCAACTGCAAGCGCCCTCCTTTGGCTCTGGAGCTGGAATATAAGATTGTCAACAAGACTATCCTGAGCATCGTGCGCAAGCAGTTGGGCTTGGATAATCCTAATATCTTCCCTACGGCAGGCGCTTACGTAAGTCCTGAGGTGGAGGAATTCGTACATGCCATCGGTATCAATATGGTGGTGGGTTATGGCTTGACAGAGAGTCTTGCTACCGTATCTTGCGATCATCTCGACAAGAAGCACAGCCTGGGTTCTGTGGGTCGTCCTATCTCCTGCATTCAGGTAAAGATCGGTGAGGATAACGAGGTGCTCCTCAAGGGACCTACCATCACTCCTGGATATTATCATCGTGATACCACCAATGCCAAGGCCTTCGATAAGGATGGATTCTTCCATACCGGTGATGCCGGCTATATGAAGGATGGTGAGCTTTACCTTACCGAGCGTATCAAGGATTTGTTCAAGACTTCGAATGGTAAATATATCGCTCCGCAGCAGGTGGAGTCTTTGCTCCTGGTGGATAAGTTCATCGATCAGGTGGCAGTCATCGCCGACCAGCGCAAGTTCGTTTCAGCCCTCGTTGTACCTGAGTTCCGCCTCGTAGAGGATTGGGCTCGTGAGCATCATATCGCCTTCGCCTGCCGTGAGGACCTGTGTGCCAACGAGAAGGTGCAGAAGATGTTGATGGACCGCATCCAGATTCTTCAGCAGCACCTGGCTTATTATGAGCAAATCAAGCGTATCACCCTCCTGGCTCACCATTTCTCTATGGAGTCGGGAGAGTTGACCAATACATTGAAGATTCGCCGTCCTATCATCAACAAGAACTATAAGGCGGAGATTGACAAGATGTATGAGGAATAATGGTTTTACTTTAAAATTCAAAGTTAATGATTACAGCTGACCAGTTGAAAGATGTGATGGACAGAGCCGATGCTCTCCATCACTATCTCAATATCGACCAGAAGAAAGTAGAATTCGAGGAGGAGCAGCTCCGCACCCAGGCTCCTGACTTTTGGGAAGACCCAAAATATGCGCAGGAGCAGATGAAGAAGGTGAAGAGCATCCAGAAATGGCTCGATGGCTATAAGACCGTGCGCCTTTATGCCGATGAATTGAAGCTCGCCTTCGATTTCTATAAAGACGAAATGGTGACCGAGGAAGAGGTGGATGCCGATTACAGCAAGGCTATCAAGGCTATCGAAGACCTGGAGTTGAAGAACATGCTTCGCCAGAAGGAAGATCCGATGGACTGCGTGCTCAAGATCAATTCCGGTGCCGGTGGTACGGAAAGTCAGGATTGGGCTCAGATGCTTATGCGTATGTATATGCGCTGGGCTGAAGCTCATGGCTACAAGGTAACCATCACCGATATGCAGGAAGGCGATGAGGCTGGTATCAAGAGCGTGACGATGACCATCGAGGGCGGCGAGTTCGCCTATGGTTATCTGAAGAGCGAGAATGGTGTGCATCGTCTGGTGCGTGTATCTCCTTTCAATGCTCAGGGCAAGCGAATGACCAGTTTTGCCAGTGTCTTTGTTACTCCGCTGGTGGATGATACCATCGAGGTGTATGTAGATCCTGCCAAGCTCTCCTGGGATACTTTCCGTTCGAGTGGTGCCGGTGGTCAGAATGTAAATAAGGTGGAGTCGGGTGTCCGTCTGCGTTATTGGTACACAGATCCTGATACGGGCGAGGAGGAAGAAATCCTCATCGAGAACACCGAGACCCGTGACCAGCCGAAGAACCGTGCCAAGGCATTGTTGCTCTTGAAGAGTCAACTCTACGACCGCGCCATGAAGAAGCGCCTCGAAGCCAAGGCGAAGATAGAGGCTGGCAAGAAGAAGATAGAATGGGGAAGCCAGATTAGAAGCTATGTCTTCGACGACCGTCGTGTGAAAGACCATCGTACCAACTATCAGACCTCTGATGTAGATGGCGTGATGGACGGCAAGATAGATGATTTCATCAAGGCATACCTGATGGAGTTCCCAACTACCGATGACGAACAATAGAATTATAACAACCTAAAAATAAGATAACTATGAGTGGAAATAAAGATTTAAGAAGAGCCAAGCATGAGGCTTATCAGAAGAAGCAGGCTGCCAAGGGCGAGAAAGTAGTAAAGTGGATTTTCATCTCTTTGATAGTACTGGGTGCTCTCTTTGCCATCTATGCAGCTTCGATTGCATAATACTTCTATCGCATAATAAGCTTCTATTGCATAAAATGAGTAAGAAATGAGTGGATTGGAAATAGAAAGAAAATTCCTCGTCAAGAAGGGCGACGCTTACAAAAGCGCCGCCTTTTCTAGTAGTCATATCCAGCAGGGATATATTCCGGCTGAAGGGGCTACGGTGCGTGTTCGCACCCGAGACGACAAGGCTTACCTTACCATCAAGGGGAAGTCGGTGAATGGCGGAATGACCCGCTATGAGTTTGAGAAGGAGATTACCATGGACGAGGCGCAGCATCTCCTGCAACTTTGTCAGGGAGGCGTGATTGATAAGCGCCGCTATCTCGTGAAAAGCGGTAATCATATCTTCGAGGTGGATGAGTTTTATGGTGACAACGAAGGCCTGGTGATGGCGGAGGTAGAGCTGGAAAGCGAGACCGAAGCTTACGAGAAACCGGATTTCATCGATCGCGAAGTAACAGGCGACAAACGCTTCTATAATTCGCATCTTTTGACAAATCCATTCTATAAATGGCGTGATTCGCTATAAAATTGTATAATTATTTAAGATTTTGCATAATTTACTTTCGATTTATACGCTTATTTGGATTATTTTTTATAATTTTGCAGCATCAAAGAACTGAAGCGTTAAGAATGTTATAATGGCGCTGTAGGTTTGATGTGAAATAATAAAGGAGAATTTAAGTTTTAAAAAGAAATAATATAGTAAAAATAAGGAGAAAGTAAAGGAAATGGCAGATTCAAATAGAGGTAGTTTTGGTAGCAAGTTGGGAATGATTCTTGCTACCGCTGGTGGCGCTGTAGGTTTGGGTAACGTATGGCGCTTCCCTTATATGGCTGGTCAGGAAGGTGGCGCAGCCTTTATCTTGGTGTACATCGGAAGTGTGCTTTTGCTCGGTATCCCTTGTATGATTTCGGAGTTTATCATCGGTCGCCACGGTGCTTCCAATACAGCTCGCGCCTATACCAAGCTTGCCAATGGCACAGCCTGGAAGTGGGTGGGATTTCTGGAAGTGCTCACGGGTTTCCTGATTACGGGTTACTATGCCGTGGTTTCGGGTTGGTGCCTTCAGTACGTGTATGCCAGCATCATAGGCGAACTGCATGGTGATGCCAATTATGTGACTCAGTATTTCCAGGAGTTTGCTGCCGATCCGTTCCGTCCTGTATTGTGGACGGTGGTTATTTTCCTGATTTGTCATTTCGTGATTATCCATGGTGTTCGTGGCGGTATCGAAAAGGCATCCAAGGTGATGATGCCGCTGCTTTTCATCCTGCTGCTCATCATCGTTGTGGCTTCCTGCCTGTTGCCTGATGCGGGCAAGGGTGTCGAGTTCCTGCTCAAGCCTGATTTTGGAAAGGTAGATCGCAATGTGTTCCTTAATGCCTTGGGACAGTCGTTCTATTCTATGAGTATCGGTATGGGTTGCATCTGTACCTATGCATCTTATTTCAGTCGCCAGACCAATCTCTTTAAGTCGGCATTGCAGATTTCTGTCATTGACTTGATGGTTGCTGTATTGGCGGGTCTGATGATTTTCCCTGCAGCCTTTTCTGTTGGTATTTCGCCGGATAGTGGTCCGTCACTCATCTTCATCACTTTGCCGAATGTTTTCAACAAGGCGTTTGCGGCACTTCCTGTATTGGGATGGATTATCTCCCTGCTGTTCTATGTACTTCTGTCAGTGGCAGCATTGACCTCTCTGATGTCGCTGCACGAGGTGAATACTTCGTTCTTCTACGAGGAGTTGAAGATCGACCGTAAGAAGGGTGCTTGGATTGTAACCATCTCCTGTGCCATCATTGGTGCATTCTGTTCGTTCTCATTGGGAGCTACCGATAAGCTTTCCTGGTTGGGCAAGACGCTTTTCGATTGGTTTGATTTCATCACCGGACAGATTTTCCTTCCAATGGGAGGCTTGCTTACCTGTCTGTTCCTGGGATGGTATGTACCAAAGAAGATTTTAAAGGATGAGTTTACCAACTGGGGAACCTTGAAGGGTCGCCTCTTTGGCATCTATTTCTTCCTGATTAAGTTCGTGTGCCCAATCCTCATCTTGCTGGTGTTCTTAAACCAGTTTGGAGTTTTGTGATAATCGGAGTTTGGACGTAAGGTATATATAATATTAAGGTATATATAATAAGGTGTAGTTCTTCAATAAACATAGATCCTACACATTTAACATAAACATAATGGAAACAAGAGGAAATTTCGGAAGCAAGTTAGGCATTATTCTCGCCACGGCGGGATCTGCTGTAGGATTGGGAAACATTTGGCGTTTCCCATATATGACTGGTCAGAATGGTGGCGCAGCCTTCATCCTGATTTATTTAGTCTGCATCATTCTGCTGGGTTTGCCGGGTATGCTGAGCGAATTTATCATCGGTCGTCATTCTGCATCCAATGCAGCCCGTGCTTATACCAATTTGGGTAAGCATAAGGCGTGGGGTGCCTTGGGATTGATGGGCATCATCACTTCCATGATCATCTTCGGATTTTATTCCGTAGTGGCAGGCTGGTGCTTGCAGTATCTTTATGCAAGTATCATCGGCGGCGTGCATGGTGATCCGGAGTATGTAAAAAGCTATTTCCAGACCTTCGCATCCGATCCGATTCGTCCTGTATTATGGGCTTTAGGCTTTATCCTGCTCACCCACATGGTGGTGGTTCGCGGTGTTCGCAACGGTATTGAAAAGGCATCCAAGATCTTGATGCCGCTGCTTTTCATCCTGTTGGTGGTCATCGTGATTGCTTCCTGCTCATTGCCGGGGGCGATGAAGGGAGTGGAGTTCCTGCTGAAACCGGATTTCAGTAAGGTAGATGAGAATGTGCTGCTCGAGGCTCTGGGACAGGCTTTCTTCTCGCTGAGTATGGGTACGGCATGTCTTTGCACCTACGCTTCTTACTTCAACCGACAGACGAATCTCTTGAAATCAGCCACTCAGATTGTAACCATCGATACGGTCATAGCCGTATTGGCAGGATTGATGATTTTCCCTGCAGCTTTCTCTGTGGGAGTTCAGCCGGATAGTGGTCCGTCGCTTATCTTCATCACCCTGCCTAATGTTTTCCAGCAGGCTTTTGGCAATATGCCGGTGGTTAGTTACATCATCTCTGTATTGTTCTATGGCTTGTTGGTGTTGGCTGCTCTTACCTCTACCATCTCGATGCACGAGATTGGTACCGCCTTTATTTATGAAGAGGGCAAGGTAAGTCGTGCGAAGGGAGCCTGGGTTGAGACGATAGTCTGTGGTATTATCGCAGTATTCTGTTCCCTTTCTCAGGGAGCGGTAGAGGGCTTGGGCTTCTTCGGTAAGGATTTCCTCTCCAACTGTGATAATTTGACGGCGCAGCTTCTGATGCCGTTGTCTTCGTTCATCACCTGTCTGTTCCTGGGTTGGTATGTACCAAAGAAGATTGTGCGTGATGAATTCACCAACTGGAATACGGTAAGTGGAAAACTTTTCCCTGTCTTCCTCTTTACCATCCGATTCATCTGTCCAATCTGCATCTTCCTGATCTTCCTGCATCAGTTTGGAATCATCTAGTTCCTCACATATAGTCTTGTAAGGGCAAAAGCACCATACGCCAATAGGGTACGATGCTTTTGCCCTTACTTTTTATATGCAGGTCTTGCCGGATAGCTAGAAACAGATGTAGGGCTTCAACCTTTCTATTTCGTCTGGTGGGAAATCCTTCAGCAGTTTGAGGTCTTCTATACTATGCAGTGGACCTTTCAGCCTGCGATAATCACAGATTTCCTTGGCTTGATAGAAGTTGAGATAGGGATGTTTCTTGAGCTGGTTGAGCGTTAACTTGTTGAGATTCATCTTGCGGATTTGCTGCTCGTCAATCTTGATATAGGCAATGGAAGATTCTGGCAATCCATCGATTTCTTCCAACTGTTGGGCAGATGCAAATCCTCCCAGCCGTTCTCTGTATCTTACGATGCGGCTGGCATAGTAACTGCCTATACCGGGAATCTTCATCAGCAGCATCGTATCGGCGCCATTGATTTCGATATGCTCGTTGGCTCTCAGCTTATGTGGATAACTATAAACCTTGGTATCATCGTTTCTTCTATTATTATAATAAGGTGTATTGCGCCTTCCGCTTCTTCCATATCCTTCTTTTCCGTAGAAATCAGCCGCAGGCTTGTAATCGTCGGCTATCTGGATAAACGGCAACAGCACCTCGTAGGTTCTCTTGGTGATGCCATAGACCCGGGCGAAATCGGATGGGCGGGAGAAAATGCCGCCTTTCTCCCGGAAACGGATGATGCTTCTGGCTTGCCAGCTTTCTAATCCCAGCCGTTCGAAATCCTCAGCGCTAGCCGTATTGGGATCAAAAGGGAAGAGTTCGTGCACCATACCTTCTTCTTTACTGTATAAAGGATGAGATTTGGAGGCGTGATGGATTTTGGCAGATGATGCATCTTTCTCTTGATTGCTGTTTGTGGAGTCTAGTTGGGAAGTCACAGGAGCATCGTTCTGCTTTTCCTGAATCAGGAACGTGAGAGAAACACACACAATCATAATGGCAAGCAGGGTGAGGAGAGCTTGTCGGTCTTTCTTTTGAAGGTAAAAAATGTCTTTGAACTTCATAAGCTCCGATTTTATAGGTGAGTCGGGATTACTGGACTCGAACCAGCGACCTCATCGTCCCGAACGACGTGCGCTACCAACTGCGCTAAATCCCGTTTTGTGGTACTTATGAGTACAAAGACGGTGCAAAGGTACACCAAAATCTCCATAATACCAAATAAAAAAGCACTTTTTTATCTTTTTTGAAAAGTTTTTCACTTAAAAATTTGGTGGAACCAAATAATTGTTGTACCTTTGCACCCGCAAATGAGAAATCATCTGTAAGAGTATGGTGCCATAGCTCAGTTGGTAGAGCAAAGGACTGAAAATCCTTGTGTCCCCGGTTCGATTCCTGGTGGTACCACTTAAAAAGCCGAACTTCTTCAAAGAGGTTCGGCTTTTTGTGTTTATTAGGCTTTTGCCCTTTCAGGGCGTTTCTTGCCAAATGCCTTATGCTGATTGGTGTTCCAACGGAAAACGAAGGTTTCCTGGTGGCATTTCTCTTTTGATGCGCTTGGGTTAGTTGGGGGCTTGGATTTCTGCGTCTTTTTTCTTTCTTTTCCCTTTTTCTTCGATATATTTCGGGTATTTGTCCCTTTTGTTGCTAGATTTGTCTGATATTTAGCGTGAGATTGCGGTATTCTAACCTACTTTTGCAATCGAAATCAAACAAAAAATCAAAAGAACCTGAAAACAATTAAGCAAAATGAATCACGTCTTAAGCAAAACAAAACAGAGAAGTCTCCTTCTCGTGGCATTGTTGCTCATGGGATGTTTGCAGCTCTTGGCGCAGACTCGCACCATTAAAGGTGAAGTGACAGATGCACAAAATGGTGATCCTCTTATCGGCGCTACCATTATGGTAGAAGGCGAAAAGGGGGGTACGGTTACTGATTTCGACGGTAACTTTGTTCTTCAAGTATCTTCTTCTGCCAAGAAGATCAAGGTATCTTATATAGGTTATATAGATAAGATACTGGCTATTTCTGAAAATATGAAGGTGAAACTCGAATCGGATAGCAAGGCGCTTGCCGATGTCGTGGTCATCGGTTATGGTACTGCGCGCAAGAGCGACCTGACGGGTTCCGTGGCTACGGTGAAGGCTAAGGACTTCAACAAGGGTCTCGTTTCTTCTCCTGAGCAGTTGATCAATGGTAAGGTTTCGGGTGTACAGATCATGTCCAACAGTGGTTCTGCCTCAGCAGGTAGTACCATCCGTGTGCGTGGTGGTGCATCTCTGAACGCCAGCAACGACCCTCTTATCGTGCTCGATGGCGTGCCATTGGAGCAGGGTGGTATTTCTGGTAACAGCAGTAACTTCCTCAGTATGATCAACCCTTCTGATATCGAGAGCATGACCGTGTTGAAGGATGCTTCTTCTACAGCCATCTATGGTTCCCGTGCTTCTAATGGTGTCATCATTATCACTACCAAGAAGGGACAGCAGGGCGGTTTGAAGGTAAACTTCAATACTACCAACAGTATGCAGACCCGTGCACAGATGGTGGATATGCTGAGCCATGATGATTTTGTGAATGTAATCAATCAGTATGGTACAGATAACCAGAAATCATTGCTTGGCAATGCCAATACCGATTGGAACGACGAGGTTTATCGCACCGCTTTCGGTACTGATAACAACCTCAGCTTGAGTGGAAGCATCGGCAAGTATTTGCCTTTCCGTGTTTCTGCCGGATATTACAACCAGAGCGGTCTGGTGCGTAAGGACAATGTAGAGCGCTGGACAGGTAACGTGGTGTTGACTCCTAGCTTCTTCCAGGACCACCTGAAGTTGACCATCAATGCCAAGGGTACACTCAATAACAACTCTTTCAACAATGGTGGCGCAGTATGGGCAGCTGCCACATTCAACCCAACCATTCCTGTATATTCAGGTAATAACAGCTATGGTGGTTTTAATGAAGCACTCGATGCAGATGGCTATCCTGTAAATGCGGGTGTGAGAAACCCACGTGGTCTGGTGGATCTTTATGATTCAAAGAGTAAGGTGAGCCGCTTCATCGGTTCGATGGATGTAGATTACAAGGTTCATTTCCTGCCAGACCTCAAGCTCCATGCTACCATTGGTGCAGATTATGCCAAGGGTGATGGTACCATTTATGTTCCTGGCTATGCAGCTCAGTCATTTAACAAGGATGAGTCTCTGAGCGGTAGCGATTACAAGTATGGTCCTCAGAAGAATGAGAACCGTCTGCTTACCCTCTATGCCAACTATGCAAAGTATTTCGAGAATATCAAGAGCAATGTGGACTTGACAGCCGGTTACGACTATCAGTTCTGGAAGAGCACTACACCTCTTTATTATACCAAGAGTGCGGCAGGTACAACCCTTTCTACCGTGAAGGCTTCTGATTATCGTCACGTGATGCTGTCATACTACGGTCGTGTCAATTATTCCTTCGATGGAAAGTATCTCCTGACTGCTACCGTTCGTCGCGATGCATCTTCCCGCTTCTCTAAGGATACCCGCTGGGGTACTTTCCCATCTGTAGCTTTGGGATGGACCTTGACCGAGGAGCCTTGGTTGAAGGATAACAAGGTTATCTCTAACCTGAAGCTCCGTGCCAGCTATGGTGTAACCGGTCAGCAGGAAGGTATCGGCAACTACAACTATCTGCCGGTTTATACATCCAGTGTAACAGGTGCCGAGGCACTCATCAACGGACGGTATATCACAACTTATCGTCCAGAGGCATACGTATCAGACCTAAAGTGGGAGACAACTACTTCCTGGAACTTCGGTCTCGACTTTGGATTCCTGAATGGTCGTATTGGTGGTGCCATTGATTTCTATACCCGCAAGACCAAGGATCTGTTGGCTTCTGTTCCTACAGCGGCAGGTACCAACTTCTCAAAGACTATCCTTACCAACGTGGGTAATGTAGATAGCAAGGGTATCGAGGTTTCCCTGAATGCAACTCCTATCCAGACCAAGGACTGGGAGTGGAATCTGAGCTACAATTTCACCTGGCAGAACATGAAGGTGAAGAACCTTTCTCTCACCCAGTGTGGAAGTCAGACCAATGTGAAGGTAGGTCCATCTATCGATGCTTACCAGTTCCAGGTACTCTCCGAGGGATATGAGCCATATATGTTCTATGTATATCATCAGCTCTATGATTCAGAGACAGGCAAGCCAATCGAGGGCGCTTACGCAGACTTGAATGATGATGGCGAAATCAATGATGCCGATCTCTACCGCTATCATTCTCCAGCCCCTAAGTACATCATGGGTTTGAGTACATCTTTGAGATATAAGCAGCTGACTCTCGGTATGAGCTTCCGTGCCAACATCGATAACTACGTGTATAATGGCATGGGTATGAGCACAGGTGCATGGGAGACTGTGAGCTACAACAATTCACAGCTCAATAACCTCAACGCCAGCTTCCTGAAGACCGGTTTCAAGACCCGTCAGTATCTCTCAGATTACTACGTAGAGAATGCTTCGTTCCTGAAGCTCGACAACCTGAGCCTGAGCTACAATGTAGGTAAGATCAACAAGTGGGCTTCACTCACCGTATCTGCGATGGTACAGAATGTATTCACCATTACCGGTTACTCAGGCACAGATCCTGAGGTGCCAAACGGAATGGACAACTCATTCTATCCACGTCCTCGCACCTACTCAGTAAGCCTCGGACTTCAGTTCTAACAATCAAAATTGATAACAATGAAACTTAAGAATATATTATATAGTATGATGTTGGGAACAGCAGTGCTGACCAGCGCTACCAGCTGTGTATCCGACCTCGACCAATATCCTCAGACGGAGACTACCTCTAAGGATGTTTATACCTCGCTTGCCAATTATGAGGCTGTGCTGGGTAAGATTTATGCTGCCATGGTGACCAGCGGTCAGGGTAAGGGCGGCGACAACAAGGATATGTCTTCCGTATTGAACGGCGGCAGTGGCTTCGACTACATGCGTATGTTCTTCAACCTCCAGGAGTGTGGCACCGATGAGCTTGCCTCTACCTGGCTCACAGGTGAGCAGACCACAGGTTTGACCTATCTCTCTTGGGATGCCAACGATGCCTGGGTATCAGATATGTACTATCGCATCTACTACAACATCGCCCTCTGCAACGAGTTCCTCCGCAATGCCAATGGAGCCAGCTTCTCGGGCGAGGATGAGGTGAAGATGAAGGAGTATAAGGCAGAAGTCCGCTTCATGCGCGCCTTGTTCTACTTCCATGCTCTCGATCTCTATCGCAACATTCCGATGGTAACAGAGAATGATCCTGTGGGCAGTTTCATCCCTCCACGTTATACTCCACAGCAGACTTTCGATTATATCGAGAGTGAGTTGAAGGATTGTGTAGGTGATATGCTTCCTGCCTCCACCTGTCCTTATGGTCAGGCTTCTCAGGGCGCAGCCTACACCCTGCTTGCCAAGCTTTATCTGAACAGCGAGGTTTATACCGGCGTGGCTAAGTATGCCGAGTGCAAGGAGGCTTGTGAGAAGGTGATGAATATGGGCTATTCTCTGGAGTCTGATTACAGCAAGCTCTTCAATGCTGATAACGACAAGCGTACCAACGAGATTATCTTCGCCTTGCCAGTAAGTGCAGAGCATACCGTAAGCTGGGGTTCTTCCACTTACTTGGTGTGTGGACAGTTGAGCATGTCGAATGCCAACCAGAATGTTGCCGACTTCGGTGTCACCAATGGCTGGAGCGAGTTCCGTCTCCGTCCGGAGTTCGTGGATAAGTTTACCCAGACCGATATTGATGGAGGTGGCGACAAGCGCTGCAAGTTCTTCACCAATGGTCAGAGCAAGGATGTAACCAGCATGACCGATGAAACCACCGGTTATCTCTCAGAGAAATGGAGTAACCTGAAGGACGATGGAACAGCAGCATCCAATACTGCCAATGATGGTGTAGAAACCGACTACCCTCTCTTCCGCTTGGCAGATGTCTATCTGATGTATGCCGAGTGTGTGGCTCGTACCCAGGGTGCAAGTTGGGATCCATGGCCAGAAGGAAAGACTGATGCCGCTGATCCTGAGGTCATCGCTTCCCGCAAGCAGGGAGCCATCTATTGGATCAATCTCCTCCGTGAGCGTGCAGGTAATACCGATGTATGGGCTAACAACTTTGCCAACGATGATGAGTTCCTCCAGTTCATTCTCGATGAGCGTGCCCGTGAACTTTATCATGAGGGCTATCGCCGCACCGACCTGATTCGCTTCGGCGAGTTCACTACCAACAAGTATATCTGGCAGTGGAAGGGTGGCACCCACGATGGACAGGCTGTTGACAGCAAGTACAACATCTATCCAATCCCTAACACCGAGCTTACCGCCAATCCAAATCTTCATAACGACAACTATTAATAGGATAAAAGAATGAAAAAGATATTTAGAAACCTGATGATGCTTCTCTGCGCACTCACCGCCCTGGTGAGTTGCGACGAGAGTGGCGACAAGATATATCTGGATGGCTTCAAGGCATCCGATCTGATGGCATCTGCCAGCGATGTGGTCCTGTCTGTTGACAATACGAAGGACATCGTGCTCTCGATGGCTTGGAAGAATCCTAGCTTGCTTTCGAGCGACGAGGCCAAGCCTGCGGGCAACGGTGTGTTGAAAACCTATCTGCAGGCTTCTCCTTCAGAGAGCTTTGCTACGGTAAAGGAGTATTCTGTAACCGATCTCTCCAAGGCTTTCACCGGTGCTGATCTCAACACCCTTGCCAAGGATCTGGGAACGACTCCGGGTCAGAGTGCGCCTCTCTATTTCCGCATCAAGAGTCAGATGGGCAACAATCTCGATGCTGCTTACAGCAATGTGTGTCAGGTGAATGTTACACCTTATATTATACACATGGACAAGATGACCATCTGGAATGCGGATAAGAACAAGGAGCTGACCTATCTTTATTCTCCAAACGAGGATGGCATCTATGCAGGCTATATGAATGCTTCTTCCTGGCTCAACTTCTGGGGTAAGGAGAATGATGGAACCGTTTGGGGTAACGTAGGACAGGATGGTCATGTATATGAAATGGATAATACGGAGTCGGCATGGAACTTCTGGTTCCCTGGACAGACAGGTATTTATTATACAGTGGTAGATACAAAGGCAAAGGAATTCAAGCCAACCTATATCAAGACGATGCAGTTGAATGGTGAGGAGATGACCTATGATGCTCCTAACTATGCCTGGACCAAGGTGATTACAACCACAGCAGATAATACACCTATTAGTATTGTAGCTACTGGTGCGGAGTACAGCAAGGCAACCGCAACGGATGATGCTGCAGCCGTAGTGAAGACAATGAACTACACTCTTGCTGATGGCAAGATGACTGATGCCGCAACTGCTGGCAGCGTGAATATCGCCAAGGCAGGTACTTATACCATCACCGTAAAGGTGGGCGAGAACAGCGACCTGACATACTCTATCGAATCTGGTAACCAGACAGCACCAGAGCCAGAGGCAAGCAATACCCTCTGTATGTTCAGCAAGGACGGTAACACCCTTCTTGCCGTGATGGACAAGGTGAGCGATGGTGTTTATACCTGCAAGTACAAGCCAACTTCCTGGGAGAACTTCCGCTTCATCTTCGTTGGCGAGAACAAGGACGACAAGCAGACCTGGTATGGTGCTGATGGAGAGCAGTTCAAGTTAACTTCAGGCGATGGTGCCTGGGATATCTGGTTTGGCGATGAGAATGGCGAAACAGAGTTTACGGTTACAGCCGATCTCAACACCATGACTTGGAAATATGAATAAAAATCAGCTATCTTTGCAATATCTGATACGTAAAAGCGTTTTTAGAATAATGTAAAGATAGCTATAAACCCAAAATAACAATGAAGAATATTTTAGGAAAAGCCATATTGCTGGCTTCAGCACTCTTGTTCTCTATTACGGGCACGAGTTGCAGCAATGATGATAATACCACTCCCGAAAAGGAGAAGACATACGATATGAGTGGCTTCGCCAAGGGAGCCGATGTAAGTTGGATTACAGAGATGGAGCAGAACGGAAAGAAGTTCTATAACGCCAACGGTAAGGCTACGGAGTGTATGGCGCTTCTCCGCGACCTCGGCATGAACTCCATCCGCCTTCGGGTATGGGTAAATCCAAAGGATGGATGGAACGGAAAGAATGATGTGGTGGCAAAGGCATGGAGAGCTCAGCAGCTCGGTATGCGTCTGATGATAGACTTCCACTACTCTGATACCTGGGCAGACCCATCCAAGCAGGGGGTTCCTGCTGCCTGGAAAAACTATGATTTCGAGCAGATGAAGCAGGCGGTTGCCGATCATACCAAGGATGTATTGAATGCCTTGAAGGCAAGAGGCGTCAACGTAGAGTGGGTACAGGTAGGTAACGAGACCACCGACGGAATGCTCTGGAATGATGAGGCTGGCGATGCTGCCCTAAAGGTGACAGGCCGTGCCTCTAAGAACATGGCTAACTTTGCCGCTTATATCAATGCCGGTTATGATGCCGTCAAGGCGATTTATCCGGAGGCTAAGGTGATCGTGCATCTCGACAAGGGAAACAATCTGAGCCAATATACCTGGATGTTTGATGGCTTGAAGCAGAATGGTGCCAAGTGGGATGTCATCGGTATGTCGCTCTATCCTGATTGGATTACTGACAAGACCTGGGAGCAGGTTTCTGATGACTGCCTCGACAACATCAAGACCCTTTCCGGCAAATACAACTGCGATGTCATCATCTCAGAGATTGGTATGGTGTGGAATTCAGAGAATGCCGCTCCATTCCTCAAGAAGATGGTGGATGGCTGCAAGGCTATCTCTACCTGCGAGGGCGTGTTCTACTGGGAGCCTGAGTGCAACAGCGGCTGGAACGGCTACGACAAGGGCGCCTTCGATAACAGCGGCAAGCCAACCGCAGCACTCGATGCTTTCAAGTAATCGGGTAAGTTAGCTTTCTTAGCTTCCTCTGGGAGCGATAGAAGCGAATTTTAAAATGGAATATTGTACTAACTTAGAAGAAAAAGATATGATCAAGAGAAGCATTACTTTCGTGTCTCTCGCCCTGGCGCTCTCTACCATGTGCCAGGCACAGAGCAGAAAAGTCATTAATTTGCCATCGTGGGATTTCTCCCGAGATGGCAAAGCGTGGTCTCAGGTAGCCGTGCCTCACGACTGGGCTATCGCGGGTCCTTTCGATAAGAAATGGGACCTGCAGATGGTGGCTATCGAGCAGAATGGCGAAAAGGAGAAAACCGAGAAGTCGGGACGCTCTGGAGCTCTCCCTTGGATTGGTGAGGGTATGTATAAGATGAATCTTCAGTTGCCGAAGGGCTACAAGCGTGCCGTCCTCGTATTTGACGGTGCGATGAGTCAGCCTGTGGTGAGCGTGAATGGCAAGGAGGCTGGCAGATGGGCTTACGGCTACAATGCCTTCCGCATCGACATCACTCCTTACGTGCAGTTTGGCGGAAAGAAGAATCTCGTAGAGGTTCATCTCAACAATGTAGAGGAAAGCAGCCGATGGTATCCGGGCGGCGGTCTTTACCGTCCGGTTTCCGTGGAACTTTACGGCAACGAGAACTTCTCTACCTGGGATACCTTCGTGCGTACCCTGAAAGCTGATAAGCAGGAGGCAGAAGTAGAAGTGAATGCTCTCTTGGAAGGAAAGATAGGAAAATCGGGCAAGACAGTCATCGCCTTGCTCGATGAGGCTGGTACAAAGGTTGCTGAGCAGACTATCTCTGGTGCAACTCCAGCCATCAAGACTACCCTGAAGGTAGCAAATCCTCAGCTCTGGTCTCCGGAATCTCCTTATCTCTATCAGGTGAAGTTAACCCGATATGAAGGAAAGAAGGTGGCTGATGTCCAGACGCTGAAGACCGGAATCCGTACCATCTCGGTATCCAGGAATAATGGTTTCCAGCTCAATGGCATCACCCGCAAGATCAAGGGTGTCTGCCTGCACCACGACCTCGGTCCGTTGGGAGCTGCTGAAAACAAGGCGGCCCTCATCCGCCAGATCAAGACGATGAAGGAGATGGGTTGCGATGCCATCCGTACAGCCCACAACATGCCTTCTACCATGCAGATGGAAATCTGCGACTCTCTCGGTATGATGGTAATGGCAGAGAGCTTCGATATGTGGATTTATCCTAAGTGCAAGAATGGCTACGCCAAGTTCTTCAAGGAATGGAGCGACAAGGATATGACCAATCTGGTGAAGCATCACCGCAACCATCCTAGCATCATCATGTGGAGTATCGGTAACGAGATTCCTGAGCAGTGGAGCAAGGAGGGTATGGAGATTGCCAAGCATCTGCAGGATATCTGTCATCAGTACGATCCATCCCGCCCTGTAACCCAGGGTATGGATAGGGCTGAGGCTGCCCTGAAGAGTGGATTTGCCCAGGTGATGGACGTTCCGGGCTTCAACTATCGCGTACATAAATATTATAAGAATATCGAGCAGTTGCCTCAGGGGTTCCTCCTGGGTTCAGAGACGGCATCTACCGTCAGCTCCCGTGGCGTGTATAAGTTCCCGGTTCAGGTGCGTGCCAGCGACAACAATCCATACGCCGATGGTCAGTGCTCCAGCTATGATACGGAGTATTGCTCCTGGAGTAATCTTCCGGATGATGACTGGAAGATGCAGGATGATTACAGTTGGGTAATCGGAGAGTTCGTGTGGACGGGCTATGACTATCTGGGCGAGCCGACTCCTTACGATACCTACTGGCCAAGCCGCAGCAGCTACTTTGGTATCTGCGACCTTGCTGGACTTCCAAAGGATAGGTATTATATGTATCGTGCCCGCTGGAACGAGCATCAGCATACTACCCATCTTCTTCCTCACTGGAACTGGAAGGGTAGAGAAGGACAGGTTACCCCTGTATATTGCTACACCGATGGTGTGGAAGGCGAGCTTTTCGTGAATGGCAAGAGCCAGGGCAGAGTTCGCAAGGACAAGTCAAGCCGATTGGACCGCTATCGCCTCCGCTGGAACAATGTGAAGTATGAACCAGGCGAGATTCGCGTGGTTACCTACAATCAGTATGGCGACAAGGTAGGCGAGGACGTGAAGCGTACAGCCGGAGAACCAACCCAGATGAAGTTCAGCGTGGAGACTCCAGACCATGAGCCTATCGCCTGCATGGTAGAGGGATGCACCGATGAGCACAACGTGCTGCTGAATGCCGATGGCAACGATCTAGCCTTCATCACCGTGAGCCTTCTGGACAAGGACGGCAATGAGTGTCCGCTCGCCGATGATGAACTTACCTTCGAGGTAAAGGGTGCCGGAACCTTCAAGGCAGCATGCAATGGTGATGCTACATCGCTCGATTCCTTCACTCAGCCACACATGCGACTCTTCTCTGGCAAACTTGTTATTGTTGTTCAGAGCAAGGCACAGAAGGGCGACATCATCCTCACCGTAAAGAATGGCAAGCGCAATATGGAAAAGTCGCTTACGCTGCAGGCAATATAATACAAACTTATTAATGATAATTATAGATTCCCCTAGGAGTAGAAGTTCTTACCCCTAGGGGAATTCTTCGTTCAGCGACGTTGAATGTGTGTTCAGCAATGTTGAATGTGTGTTCAGCACTGTTGAACATACGTTCAGCAGTATTGAACGGAGATTTCTTCTAATGGCAGCAACAATTTCTTCCTATCCTTTCAACAACTTCTTTCTATACTTTGAGTATCTTCTCCTTATCCTTTCATCCGTTTTCCATAGGCCTGGACGGAACTTCTCCTTATTCTATTGTTATTTTTCTCTAATAATATTTGGCATTGTCGTGAATAATGTGTATTTTTGCAGCTATGAACAAATCACTAACCGCTTTATCTAAAATAAGCATGGCGATAGCTATGCTTTTTATAACCATAGCGCTCCATGCGCAACGTTTCGTCAACACCACCCTGGATGGTGCTCAGGCAGTCTATGCCATTACCCAAGATACATCAGGAGTTGTCTGGCTGGGTACCGACAATGGTCTCTACAGTTACGATGGCTACCACGACTATCGTCATTTTGCTTCCCATACCTTTAGTCATATCCGCATCAATTCGCTCGGCTTCGAGGGTAGCATGCTCTATCTGGCTACGGGCAATGGAATGCTGAAGTTTGATACGCAGAAGGGAATCTATGCTTCTGCGCCAGCGATGGAATCAGATGGAGGCAAGGGCAGCAAAAAGGTGGCAAGGGAGTTGCGAGTGCTTGATATGAAAGGCAGGAAAGATGCCTTCGGCAACGATGTGTATGCTATCCTGCATACACAGAAGGGACTTCTGGTGGGTTCTCTCGCCGGACTCCGTCTCAACCAGCGCCAGATTCTCCTGACTCCCGGAGCACAGCCGCTGGTGAACGCCCTGGCTTACGATGCCAAGCGCCACTGTTACTGGATAGGTACCGAGGGAGCCTTGTACTGCGCCGACCAGGCTTTGCAGAACTTCTCCAAGATTGCGGCGCTGGATGGAAACTCCGTGAAGTGTCTGGACGAAGACCAGGATGGCAATCTCTATATCGGTACAGATAATGGACTTTATCGTATGGCGATGAATAACAGTCTGGAACATTTCGTTCACGACTCGCGCAATGAGGCAACCATCCCCAACAATATCGTATGGTCCTGCTATGTGGATAAGTGGCAGAATGTGTGGATCGGTACCGATCACGGACTTTCCCGTTTATCTACCCATACCTACTATCGCTTCACTTCGCTCGATAAGATTACCTTCTCGGGCGAGGGTAACTGTCTGCATGCTATCCTTCAGACCCGCAGCGGCGACTGGTGGATGGGCGGAACCAACGGCTTGATTCACTATGCAGAGGGAGTGCGTGTGCAGGGTGCAGCTTCTGAATATCAGAATGTGGTATGGTATAAGCAGAACAATCCTTCGGCTCCTCTTGCTCACAACCGTGTGCGCAAGATTTATGAAGACAAGGAGGGGGATGTATGGATCTGTACAGACCACGGCATCAACCTCTATCAGAAGAGTACGGGAAAGTTGCTCAACTTCATCGTCTATGACAAGACCGGCAAGTATTCTACTGCCTGGGCTTATGATATTCTTCAGGATCAGAAGGGCAGGATGTGGATGGCATCTTATCAGGGTGGTGTCTTCGTGCTGGACAAGCAGCGCCTTCTGGCAGCCATCTCGCTCTCATCTGCAGCTACCGCTACCTGTGTGGCGGATTATCATTTCTCAGACAAGGGAAAGAACGCCCTCTCGGGTCTGCACATCGGTCAGCTGGTACTCGATGGCAAGGGATTTGTTTGGGCTTCCTCTTATAATCATCTCGACCGTATCGATACCCGTACCCTTCGCATCTCACATATCCCAGGCAATGATGCCATCAATTATCTGATGAAGTCTGACAATGGCAATGTATGGGTAGGATATAATTCCAGCGTGAAGTGCTTTATAGTGAACCTGCCGATGAAGGGCAAGGTACTGGAAAGCAAGGAATGGAAGATCGGTGGGAAGGTGGTCTCCATGTGTGATGTGGCAGACAAGGTCTGGGTGGTGGCAGGCAATGCCTGCAGCGTGCTGGATCCAGAGAATAACAGTTTCCGATTCTTCATTCCGATGGAGAGTCCGAACAATATCTATTATTCCAAGCTGAACCATGAAGTGGTGATGGGAGGTAATGATGGCTTCATCTCCATCCGTGCCGACCTTACCATGCCGAAGGACGACAAGGCGCAGCTGCTCCTGGCGGGTATCGTGGTGAATGGCAGACAGACCCAGGATGCCTTGCTCGATGAGAACATAGAGGGAACACCGGGTGTTTCGCCCGTGGGACTGAAGACGCTTGTTCTGAAGCATGATGAGAACAACTTCACGCTCCAGCTGTCTGATTTGCCTTTTGCCGATCATCCTACCGCCGTCTATGCCTACCGCCTGGAGGGTAGCGACCACGAGTGGCATTATCTGGACAAGGGCGATCTTGACATCACTTACAATGGATTGTCGTATGGCGATTATCATCTCACCGTACATGTGGTGGATGGCGAGGGAAATATTGGAGATGAAGTTTATCAGCTCGAAATCTCAGTTCTTCCACCATGGTATCTCACCATCTGGTGCAAGTTGTTCTATCTTACCCTCCTGATTGTGGGTATAGCCTGGGTCATCAATGCTCATTTCGTAAGAAAGCAGTTGAAGGAGGCGAAAAAGCAGAAGGAGGAAATTCTGGAGCAGGTGCAGGCGCGTATGAAGTTCTATGCCAGCCTTGCCGATGACCTGAAGAATGCTGCCGCTCACCATTCGTTCGAGGAAGTCAACCATCTGGTAGTCTCTAATCTTGATGTGAATGCTTCCGACAGCGAATCAGAGTCGGCAATGATTGTAGATCTCCATACTCCTCAGGCTCCGGAAGTTGAGATGGATGAGCTGGATAAGAAACTGCTCAACCAGATTCGGGAGATGATAGAAGAGAATATGGTGGATTCCGACTTTAACGTGTCGATGCTTCAGGAGAAGATGGGCATGGGAAACAAGCAGCTTTACCGCAAGCTGAAGGCACTTACGGGTCAGACTCCGGTGGAGTATATCCGTGATATGAGAATGCAGAAGGCGGCAAAATTATTAAAGGCAGGCAAGTTCAGCGTGTCGGAGGTAATGTACACCGTGGGCTTCTCTAACAGCAGTTATTTCTCCAAGTGTTTCTCCAAGGCATTTGGAATGACTCCTACCGAGTTTATGCGCAGTTAGGAGTGAAAATGTTGCCTAAAATCATAACTTTACAGAAAAATGTTATGATTTTAGGCAAAATTCGTTATTTTATGTTTTAATTCTTGCTTAAGTTATTAAAAATTAGTAATTTTGCACCTTGAATCGAAGTACAGGTCCATGCGTGGACTATCAAGCACTATTGGTCTAAACTGAAAGAGGTATTGAGCGAAACACCTCAAGATGGGATGCAGTAATTGATTTATGTACAAGAAAGAAAAAAATAAGTATCAATTTATAGTAAACAATTTAAGAAACAAGGATGAGAAGATTAACTCTTTTACTTGTCTCTCTTGTATTGTTGTCTATCCAATCCGTATTGGCGCAGAGTTTCCGCGTCAAAGGTACCGTTGTGTCTGCTGAGGACAACGAACCGATGATTGGTGTGACGATTAAGCAAGAGGGTACATCAAATGGTGTGGTCACCGATATTGACGGTAACTATATCATCGAAATTAAAGGGGCTTCGAAAGCTACACTGGCATATTCCTATGTCGGATGTCTGACCCAGAAGCATGTAGTCAAAGAGCAGACAAACACGCTCAACATCACCCTTGCTCCTGATTCAAAGATGATGGACGAGGTTGTCGTTGTGGCGTATGGTGTGCGAAAGAAGGGAACCATTGCGGGTTCCGTGTCTGCTGTGAAGGCAGAAAAGATTGAGAATGTTCCAGCTGCCAGCTTCGATCAGGCTTTGCAGGGACAGAGTACAGGTTTGCAGGTCATCGCCTCTTCGGGTGAGCCAAGCAAGGCTGCCACTTTCCAGATTCGTGGTACCAACTCCATCAATTCTGGCAAGGCTCCTCTCTTTATTCTGGACGGTGTGCCTATCTCCAGCTCCGATTTCAATACCTTGAGTCCTAACGACATAGAGAGTATCTCGGTATTGAAAGACGCCTCTTCTACCTCTATCTATGGTGCCCGTGCGGCAAATGGTGTGGTGGTGATTACATCTAAGCGAGGTTTGGCGATGGATAAGGCGAAGATCACGCTCCGTGCACAGTATGGTTTTTCTGAATTGGCTCAGAACAACTGGAAGATGATGAACACCGACGAGCGTATCCAGTTTGAAAAGGAAGTTGGCTTGGATGCCGGTAAGGATTACAACCTCCTTTCAAAGGTGAATGTCAACTGGCTGGATGAGGTGTTCAACGACCGTGCTCCTCTCCAGAGCTACGAACTCTCTATCAACCGTGCTACCGACCGTTTGAATTATTATGTTTCGGGTGGTTTCTACGACCAGGATGGTATTGCGCAGAATTCAACCTTCCGCCGTTACAACATCCGCACCAATGCAGATGTCAAGGCTAGCAAGTGGTTGAAGGTAGGTACCAATACCATGGCTGCTTATGAGGAAGCTCAGCAGGCTGATGATGGTAGCTATACCACCGTGACTCCTATTTCTGCTTGCCGCTTTATGTTGCCTTACTGGAATCCATACGCCAAGGATGGCAGTCTGGCTTCGCTTGCAGCAGGCAACTGGGCTGGAACCAGTGAGAACCCTATCGTCTATATGGGCAAGAATCCTATCAAGAACAAGAAGTATAAGGTGCTCTCTACCATGTATGCCGAGGTTTATCCGATAGAGAATCTGACTATCCGCACCCAGTTTGGTGCCGATTTCACTCACTCTACAGCCTTCCTCCAGTCATTCCCAAGTCTCTCTTCCAATAATGGTCAGGGTACTGCTGCCCGTCAGAGCAGCGACGCCATCAACCTGACAGAGACTACCACCGCCAACTATCGCTTCAGTCTGAACGATATCCATGCGTTCAACGTGATGTTGGGTCAGGAGGCAGTAAGCCATCATTCAGAGGGATTCCAGGTATATTCCAAGGGTCAGACTAGTGATCTCCTGACCAACGTATCTTCTGGTACACGTGCCAGCCGTTGGGCAGATTCATCTTCTGATTACTCTTACTTGTCGTTCTTCATGCGTGGCGAGTACAACTACAAAGAGCTTTATTACGCCGACTTCTCTCTGCGTACCGATGCTTCTTCACGTTTTGGTAAGGATCATCGCTGGGGTACCTTCTGGTCACTCGGTTTCATGTACAATGTGAAATCTACCGATTGGCTGAAGGATGTAAAGTGGCTCAGCTCTGCTCAGCTTGCCGTAAGTACAGGTACATCGGGTAACTCTGAGATTCCAAACTATTATCACCTGGCTTTGGTTTCTGGTGGTGCCAACTACGATGATACTGCCGGTTTCTATCCATCACAGAGTGGTAACGAGGAATTGGGTTGGGAGTCAACATGGGCAAACAACTTCGCCCTCCGCTTGGGCTTCCTCGATAGAATCAACTTCAGCTTCGAGGCTTACTACAAGCGTACTTCCAATATGCTGATGCGCGTTCCTGAGTCTTACACCGTTACCGGCGAGGGCTATCGCTGGAAGAATGTAGGTGTAATGGCTAACAAGGGTATTGAGTTGAGTGCTGATGGCGATGTAATCCGTACCCGTGACTTTACCTGGAATGTAAGCGCTAACGTATCTTACAACCAGAACCGCCTGAAGGAACTTTATAACGGTGTAACCGAGTATGTAAACTCAACCACCGGTTTGAAGTATGTGGTAGGTCACTCTGTAAGCGAGTTCTTCCTGAACCGTTATGCCGGTGTGAACCCAGCAAATGGTGAGCAGCTCTGGTATGATAAGGACGGCAACGTAACCAACGAGTTCCGTGAGAGCGACAAGGTGATGACTGGCAAGACATACGATGCACCTTGGATGGGTGGTTTCGGTACAAGCTTCCGTTGGAAAGGCTTGCAGCTTTCTGCCCAGTTCAGTTGGATTGGTACACGCTACGTCATCAACAACGACCGCTTCTTCGAGGAGAGTGGTGTAACCTTCGGAACTGCTTACAACCAGTCAAACCGTCTGTTGTACGACCGTTGGAAGCAGCCGGGCGATATTACCGACATCCCACGTTGGGGTGAGGTAACCCAGCTCGACGACCGCTTCCTGGAGAACGCCTCGTTCCTCCGAATGAAGAATCTCAGTCTGTCGTATTCGTTGCCACAGAGCTTGTTGCGCAAGACCAACTTCTTCTCTATGGTTCGTATCTACGGACAGGCACAGAACCTCTTCACCATTACCGGTTTCAACGGCTTGGACCCAGAGGTTTCATCCAATATTTACCAGGCGCAGTATCCAGCTTCACGCCAGTTTACCCTGGGTGTGGAACTGCAATTCTAAGCTAGAAAGGAGAAAATAAAATGAATATCAGAAATATAAAGACATACATCCTGTCGGGTATCCTGACCCTCTCGCTGTCTTCCTGTCTTGATAAATATCCAGAGGATTCCATCCGCATGGATGAGGCTATCAACAAGGTGGAAGATGTGGATAAGCTGGTGATCGGTATCTACGACAGTTTCAAGAGCAGCGCCTTGTATTCGGGCAATCTGACAATCCTGCCAGACCTGCAGGCAGACTTTGTGTTCTGCGTAAAGGGCTACTCCAATGCCTACGGCGACATCTATCGCTGGAAAGACATCAAGGCAACCAACACCGACATCGAATCGGTTTATGCCGACCTTTATGATGTGATCAACCGATGCAATTTCCTGCTCGACAATGTTGAAAAGGTAAAGGCAGCAACTACCGATGACAAGCAGCTTGACAAGCTGGAGCAGTATGAGGGCGAGGCTTACTTTGCACGTGCCCTGGCTTACTCAGAACTGATCAAGTGTTTCTGCAAGGCTTACGATAGCGATGAGCAGGCAGAGAAGGAACTCGGCGTAGTACTTACAGAGCACTACAAGGGTAATGAGGTTCAGAAGCGAGCTACCCTGAAGGAATCATACGAATTCGTATTGAGTGACCTCGATAAGGCTACTGAATATCTGAAGGTAGGTGATGACTTCACCGGAAGTCTCTACAACGAGATTTACTTCAATGAATATACCTGCCATGCCTTGCGTGCGCGCGTATCCTTATATATGCACAAGTACGATGATGCCATCAAGTATGCATCCAAGGTTATCGGCAGCAAGTTCTATACCTTGGAGAAGGCTTCTTCCAACACCTATTCCAGCCAGGTGAAGGATTACAAGTACATCTGGACTTACGGTGATTCACGCGAGGCTATCTGGAAGGTAGGCTTCACGGTGAACAGCTATGGTGGTGCCCTGGGTACCATCTTCGATAACTACAACTACGTAAGTTATCGTCCGGACTACGTGCCTGAGACCTGGGTTATCAACTCATTCGACAGCAACGATCTCCGTGCCGAAGCCATCTTCACCACCCGTACAACAGGTTATGAGCATGGTTTGCAGTGGCCTTTGTTGAGCAAGTATTTCGGCGATGCCACTTTCTTGAGCAACAACATCCTTCACGTTCACCAGCCAATGGTGTTCCGCCTTGCCGAGCAGTATCTGATCCGTGCTGAGGCTTATGCGATGAAGAAGGACTACACCAAGGCAGGTAAGGACATCTCAACCCTGCGCAGCGCCCGCTATTCTTCTTATGGTGGTAACACCGCGTTGAGCGAGAGCAACGCCTTGAGCGTTATCGAGTCGGAGCGAGTAAAGGAACTCTATATGGAAGGCTTCCGCCTGAACGACCTCAAGCGCTGGCACAAGGGATTCGCCCGAAAGGTGAGTGACCAGCCAGCAGCCAACTTCGTACAGAGCAGCCTGAAGGTAGAAAAGGACGACCCACTCTTTGTATGGCCTATCCCACAGCATGAGCTGGAGGCACCGGGTTCGGAGATTGAGCCTAATGAAAGTAACAAATAAAATAAGGAGACGATTATGAAGAAAATAATGATGGGATGTTTGGCAGCCGTGGCTGTACTCATCGCTCTTGCGAGCTGTTCGCAGGATTATACTACCTATTCGGGTCCAAGTCATATCATGTTCTCTGATACGCTCTATCAGTATGCCGTGCAGGAAACCAACGAGGTTTTCAATGTTCCTGTTTCGGCTACCGAGAAGGTTGATTACGACCGCACCTTCGGCGTGGAGGTTGTAGATAAGCAGAGCAATGCCATCGAGGGACAGCACTATCGCATCCTCAACAACACCGTTACAATCAAGGCGGGCGAGATGGTAGGAAACGTGCAGATTCAGGGTATCTATGATAACATCGGCAAGACCGACTCTCTGGGCTTCACCCTGAAGCTGGTGATTCCGGAGAAGTATAACTGGACAGAACTCTACAAGGATTACGCTCATGTGGTGATGCAGAAGTCTTGTCCTTTCGATATCCACAACTTCTCTGGCTGGTGTATGGTAACATCTACCTTCTACAGCCAGTACCTGAACAACGTAACCAACCGTCTGATCAAGACCGAGGTAGTGGAAGGCGAGGAGAATACCGTTCTGCTGAAGGATGTTTACTACAAGGGCTACAACCTGAAGTTGAAGTTCAATACCGATAACATCCTGGAACCAAAGGTAGAGATGGACGATCAGATAGCTGGTGAAACCGGTGAGGCGTTCGGCACCATCTATGGAGATGGCAAGTTGCGCATCAGCCAGCCATCTTTCTACACCTCTTATTATAATACCTGCCAGAACTATGTATTGCAGTATGTTACCATGAGTGTTGACAACAAGGATGGTTCATCCTTCGGCACCGTGGGTACCTTCATCACCATGTATGAATGGATCAGCGATGCAGAGGCAGAGAAATTAAAAGAACAAGGATATTAAAAACAGAATAAAGTAAAATGAAAACATTGATTTCAAAATATTGGCTCGTACTCATGGCGCTGGTTTCAGTGACCCTGTTCACTGCTTGTTCCAGCGATGACGACGATGCCGTAAACCCTGTGTTCCCACAGGTACAGACTATCGCAGGTGCAGCTGGCGACGAACTAGACTTCACCTTCGATGCCAACGAGAACTGGAGCCTCGCTTCTTCTGCCATCTGGTGTAAGCTGGCGCAGGGCGAGAATGCTGATGCCTTCGTGCTCAATGGTACAGCAGGCAAGCAGACCCTCAAGGTAAAGATTACGGCAGATGATGCCAGCAAGGATATGAGCGTGGCTCAGCTCTTCTTGACCATGGGTGGTCAGAAGGTTGCCATCGCTGAGGTAAAGCGTTCGGCTGCCGGCTATGAGCTCAAGGTTTACGATGAGTTGGGCAACGATATCACCGAGACAGGTATTACCGTTGGTTACAAGGATATCGCAGGTCAGCCTATCTACAACAAGTTCTCTGTCAAGGCAAACTATCGTTTTGCTGTTACCAACACGCCTGCCTGGGTAGAGTTGGAAGGCGGCTTCCTGGTAGGTACACCTAACAAGCCAGCCGTAGGCGGTGCAGCCTTCAAGGAGAACCAGGGCGTGAGCGCCAAGTATGCCATTGCCAAGGAAGCTAACTACACCGTTACCTTCTCTTCTGAGGATGGCAAGGCTGCCGTTACCGTACCGGTTATCTATAATGGTATGACCACCAACACCTTGGATGTTACATATCCTACCGCTTCACAGTGGGCAGTATGGAATGTATCTCTGGATGGCAAGGTATTCACCCAGAACGGTTCAAGCCTGAATGGCGAGACCACCAACGCGTTTACTTTCCACAACTTCGTTCCTTTCACCCTCAAGACCTTTGGTGATGCTTATCAGCTGGTAGTCTTCGAGAACAAGGAGAATGGTTTGTTCGAGGATGCTTCCGGCGCTGTTAAGTTGCTGGGCGAGAAGGGGGATGTGAAGCTCACAGTCGCTCCATTGGGCAGCGGAAGCCGTGAGCTCCTGGTCTATGCATTGCCACAGAGCGTATTCGAGAGTCTGGAGAATGGACTCGACGGTATGTTGGAGGATGACTTCATGACCGTGAAGAGTGATTACGACCGTTACTTCCTGATGGACATCGTACAGAAGGAGGACAAGAAGGGCGAGTCAGCTGTTACTGCTCCTATCGTAACCAGCATGGGTATGGAGGCAGATTGTGCCTTGACAAGCAATGCCGACTATAAGATGTATGCCGAGGGTTTCTTCAGCTATACAGGCAACGAGGTATTCGAGTCAACTGTTTATGGTGGCTATGTAGCCATCTATCCACAGATCGACGGATGGAATCCTGGTGATGGTGCCTCTGTTGTGATTTATGATGGTGCAGGCAAGATGATGGATACCTACGATGTAGGACAGGACGAGAAGGGCATCTATGTAGGAATGAACGTTGATGGACTCGCATTCCCTATCTTCGCAGGATTCAACGATGCCCAGGGCGCTTGCAAGCGTGTAGTCTTTATCAATAATATGGGATTTAGAAGCAAGAGAAAGTAATGAAGAAATTCAAAAGATATAGCAAGGCATTCCTGTTGCTCCTGGTTGCAATGATGACCCTGGTAGTGACAAGCTGCTCCGACGATAACACCGAGGGCTGGGACGGCACATACGGTTATGTGCAGTTCATGCTCTCCAAGAAGGTTTCGTCGAGAGCCACCCGTGCTGCTGCCATCGATAAGCTTGAGAAGCTCGGCGATGCCAAGAAAATCAAGGTGGTGATGGAACATGACGGTACAACCGTATCGCAGACATTGTCGCTCAATGCCTACAATGCCGAGAATGCGGAGTATGGATTGAGAAGTGATAAGCTGCAGCTGGCATCAGGTTCTTACACCATCATCGGTTTCTATCTCTATGATGCCGTAGATGAGGAGCTGCTTGCCTCTTCTGCAGGCGAGACCTTCACCGTTGTGGGAGGCGGCTTGACCAAGCAGGACCTGATGGTGGAGACCGTAGAGCGTGGTAAGGTGCAGTTCGACCTCATCAAGCAGTGGGAGAAGACCCGTGCCGGAAAACAGGAGTATCTCTTCTCCAGCATCCGCATGATTGATGTGAGCGTAACCAACCTCTTCACCCGTGAAACCTTCACCTTCGCCAACCTGAAGGTGAAATACAAGGAGGGAAGCAAGGAGAATCAGAATCCGGACAACGAAGACGATAAGTATATGGATGTGGCTACTGCCCATTGCGATTCTACCGTATGGCTCCCGGCAGGTACCTATCAGGTTACCTCTTATACTACATACGGCAAGACCGGTGCGGTGAAGACTACCTACGAGACTCAGCCGGTAAAGGGCGAGGCTTTCGTGGTAACCGACAACAAGCTTACCGACAATGCACAGGTGCCTATCCTCCTCTCTGAGACCAAGGAATACATCAAGGACTACAAGGCATTGAAGGCTATCTGGGAATCTCTGCAGGGCAAGGACTGGAGTTTCTATGGTGATGCTACCTTCCACGGTGCCAACTGGAACTTCAACAAGGAACTCGATATGTGGGGTGAGCAGCCTGGCGTTACGCTTAACAGCAATGGCCGCATCATCGGTCTGGTCATCGCTGGCTTCGGTGCCAAGGGTATCGTGCCTGATGCCATCGGTCAGCTGACTGAACTCCAGGTGTTGAACTTCGGTTCGCACGACGAGAAGATTGGTGCCAACCTCTTCTCCGCCTACGATGCCAGCAAGTTGAGTGCCGCTCATAAGATGGCAATGCGTCATGATTATGAGAACAAGTTCCTGAAGTATGACCCACGTGCCCACATGTCGGAGATGATCGTGGAGAGTTTCAACTCTGATAGCAAGAATGCCAAGAACTTCATCAAGAAGGATTCCAGAATCCAGCTGAAGGATGCCCAGATTGGTTTGACTACCAATAAGATTACAGGTATTTCGAAGGCAATCTATCGTCTGACCAAGATGCAGCAGTTCTATATTGGTAACTCACCAATCACTGCGGATGAGGTTTGTACCAAGTTCTACGATGATGAAAATTCTGAGTACCATCGCTTTGCCGAGGAATATACCGAGGAGGCATGGGACAAGATGACTACTCTCACCGACCTGGAGCTTTATAATTGCCCTAAGCTGACCCGCCTGCCGGATGTGTACTACAATCTGCCGAATATCCAGGCGTTCAATCTGGCACGTAACAAGGGTATCAAGGCAGCTCAGCTGCGTGACGACTGGGAGCAGATGGCAACCAGCAAGATAGGTAAGACCCTGCAGATTCTCTATCTGAGCTATAACAACCTGGAAGAGTTCCCTGCCACATGGGCACTCCGCAACATGGTGAAGCTGGGCTTGCTCGACCTTGCCAACAACAATATCAAGAAGGTGCATCCATTCTCCAAGGAGGTCATGCTCTCATCACTCTATCTCAACAATAACCAGATAGAGGAGATTCCTGCCGACCTGTGCGGTTTCTCTGAGAATACTGAGAGTCTGAACTTCTCTTATAACAAGTTGAAGAAGATCCCGAACATCTTTGATGCAAGCTCTGTACACGTGATGGGTTCTGTAGATTTCTCCAACAATGAGATTTCGGGTGTGGATGACGCAGGCGGTTACAAGGGTATCAATGCCTCAACCGTATCGCTTGCCAACAACAAGTTCAGCAAATTCCCTTCAGAGCTGATTGCTGCCGGTTCGCCAATCATCACCCTCGATCTGAGCGGCAACCAGATGACCAGCATCCCTAAGGGTTCCATCAAGGGTAAGTATGCTTATCTCTTGCAGGTGATGGACTTCCGCTTCAACAAGTTGACAGCTCTCTCTAACGACTTCTTGAGTGATAACATGCCATACATCACCAACATCGACCTGAGCTACAACTGCTTCAGCGAGGTTCCTACCCAGCCATTGAACAGTGCCAACCTGCGTGCGTTCGGTATCAACCATCAGCGTGATGCCCAGGGCAACCGTCCTCTCCGCACATGGCCTACAGGTATCACCAAGTGCCCAAGTCTGATTCAGTTCCAGATTGGTTCCAACGATATCCGCAAGGTGGATGAGACATTGACCTCTCACATGTATATCCTGAACATCTCAGACAACCCTAACATCTCTATCGATGTAACCAGTGTCTGCGCATACATCAAGGCAGGTTTGTACAAGTTGTTCTATGACAAGACCCAGGACATCCGTGGCTGCGATGCATTGGATCTCGAAAATTAAACTATAAGGAAGTAAGATAATATGAAATATATTAAGAAACTTACATGGCTCCTCGTTCTCGGTGCCGGTCTGATGACCGCATCCTGCAGCGACAATGATGATGTGGAAATCCCTGGTGGACTCGCCATCGACAAGGAGCAGATAGAAATAGGAGCTGAGGGCGGAAGCGAACAGCTCGCCATTGCTGCCTCTCAGAACTGGGTGAGCAGCGTGGTTGAGCCTTGGCTGATGCTGACTCCTGCCAACGGTGTGGGTTCTACCACTGCTACGGTAATCGTAGATTCTACCTTGATCAATGGCCGCCGTACCACCGACATCGCCTTCATCGGCGATAACGGCCAGCGCCGTACCGTCTCGGTCGTGCAGTTTGGTTATGGCAAGCAGATAGACATCAAGGACCCTGTTGTGGAAATCGGTAACTCCGGCTCATACGATGAGCGTGCTTTCGAAAGTCTGATTTCTGCCAATGTGGAATGCAAGATCGGAAGCATCGAGTATTCCTTCGAGGGCGATATGACGGATGCCGAGAAGGCGGAGAACGAAGGTGAGCGTGAAGGATGGCTCCTGAACGCCAAGAACGAGGATAAGCTGACCGGTACCAACCTGGGTATCGTGCTCGACCGCAAGGCGCGTCCTCGCAGCGTGAAGTTCAAGTTCCGCTGGAACATGAACATCGTTCCTGCTGTGCGTGTGGCTAAGGTTCATCTCGTTCCTGTGAATGCAGAAGATGAGCTTGTGGATGCTGACGGCAACAAGACGGATGATGTGATCCTTACCGTTCGCCAGGCTGCGGCTCCGAAGATTGAGGATACCCGTGCCGGTGACTCTCTCTCGGTCATCATGATCAACCAGAAGCTCAACAGCATGGCTACTTACGATACAAGCGACAACATGCGCAACTGGAGCAGCGTAACCCTCTGGGAGGCTACCGATGCCTTCGTGAAGCAGCACCCTGAGGCTGTGGGACGTGTGCGCAGCGTGAAGTTCAGCATGCTGAATCTCAAGCCGGGCGAGACTCTTCCTAAGGAGGTGAAGAACCTGAAGTACCTGGAGAGCTTCTCTGTGGCAAGTAATGACAATAACCAGCTTCGAGAGATGCAACTCGGCGAGGACATCTGCGAGCTGGCTTATCTCAAGCATCTTACCGTACAGGCGTTCGGACTGGTTAAGTTGCCTGCAGGATTCAAAAAGTTGGGTAAGTCGCTGGAGAGCCTCAATCTGGTAAGTAACAACTTCAACAGATTGTCGGATATCACCAAGGTGGTGAATGCCCAGAACTTCCCTCACCTCACAGAGCTGATTTTCTATGCACAGCGCCGTTCCGATGTCTGCATCAATATGAGCGGATTGAACAAGAATAGCGACGGCAACTATATCTACAATACTTATCCTATCGGTATGTATGGTAATATCAGCAGCGAATATTCTGAGCGCCAGGCATTCCTCTCGCTTCTTACCTGGGACAACCTGAGAGCCCTGGAGCTTTCTTACTGTTTCCTGGAGGGCGAACTTCCTACCGATGAGGAGATGGACGAGGCCTTGGAGGCTGCCGGAAAGCCTACACGCTATACGGCTGCCGACTTCTCTACTAACAAGGCAGAATGGCAGGATAAGCTGGTGGGTGATACCTGCAAGTGGTTGCTCTCTAAGTGGAACAACCCTGTAACCTGCAAGCAGAAGGATGGCACCATCGTTTACAAGAATGTCTATCCGATGTCTGTGCCACGTGTGTTGCCTAAGTGCCGCTCTCTGGCGCTCAACCTCAACTTCTTCACGGGTGCGGTGCCTAAGTGGATTCTGTTCCACCCTCGCATGGTGCTGTGGAGCCCTGCCACCATGGTATTCAACCAGACGGAGCGTGGTTTCAACACAGAAGGTAAGGCTGCCGGATTCTCCAACATGGCTGAGGATACCTATAGCGCAGAGTACTACTATGGTTCTAAGGATCCAGGTTCCAAGTGGGAAGTGAAAGGCGTAGCTTATCCATTGTACTACCGTGCCTACGTGGCTGCCGGAGATGAATCTGGCGAAGAGGCACTTGCCAAGTACAAGAGAAGTAGAAAAGTAAGTAGATAATTAATATAGAAGCAAACAATGAAGAAAAAGTTTTTCTATATAGCAATGGTCGCTTTGGTATTGACAGGCTGTTCTGACAGCCTGTCAACCATCGACTCTTCTGAGGGCAAGGCAGACATCACAATCCCTTCTGATGCAGAGGCTGGTGAGTTGCTCATCAAGTTTGCCCCAGAGATGAGTAGCATTCTCGACCAGGCGCAAATGAGCAAGACTCGTTCTGGCAAGGCTACCCGTTCGGGTATTCCTTCTACCGACGAGGTGCTCGACATCCTGGGAAGCTACAGCTTCGAGCGTGTCTTCCCTGTTGATGCAAACACCGAGGCTAGAACCCGTGAGGCGGGACTCCACCTCTGGTACACCGTGAAGTTTGACAAGAGCACCGACCTGAAGGCTGCCGCTGAGCGCCTGAAGCAGTTGGGCGAAGTTACCAAGGTGCAGACCAATGGTCGCATCAAGCGTGCCTACAATACCGATAGCAAGCGCATCTATCTCAGCGACAAGGCGCTTCAGCAGAAGGCAACCCGTGCGGCTGCATCTGGTGAACCTGATGACCCAGGCTTCGCTTATCAGTGGCACTATCGCAATCTGGGTGCCGGCAACTATGGCTTCGAGAATCTCAACGATAATCAGGCTGGTGCTGAGGCTGGATGTGATGTGAATGCCGTTGAGGCTTGGAAAACCTGCGTAGGCGATCCTTCCATCATCGTGGCTGTGCTCGACGAGGGCGTGATGTACACTCACCCAGACTTGGCGCCTAACATGTGGTGCAATCCGGGAGAAACTTCCCAGGGTGCGAAGGCTGATGGCGACGGAAATGGTTATGAGGGCGACCTTCACGGATATAACTTCGTAGAGGAGAGCGGAAACATCACCTGGTCGGATGCCAATGATTCTGGTCATGGTACCCACGTAGCTGGAACCATCGCTGCTGCCAACAACAATGGTATCGGCGTGAGCGGTGTGGCTGGTGGTGACGGTACTCCAAACTCCGGTGTCAAGATCATGTCTTGCCAGATTTTCTCCGGTCAGAACAGTGTTACCTTGGCAGGCGAGGCGAGAGCCATCAAGTATGCTGCCGATAATGGTGCAGTCATCCTGCAGTGCAGCTGGGGTTACAACTCCTCTGAGAGTAGCGAACTGAGTGGTTACACTCCTGGACCTGCTACCGAGAAGGAATGGGCTGAGACCTATCCGCTGGAGAAGGAAGCGCTGGATTACTTCATCAACAATGCTGGTTCGCCAAATGGTGTAATCGATGGCGGTATTGCTGTCTTTGCTGCCGGTAACGAGTATGCGGGCAATCCTGCATTCCCTGGTGCTTACTCCAAGTGTGTGAGCGTAGCGTCGCTGGCTGCCGATTATACTCCTGCCTGCTATACCGACTTCGGTTCGCTCGTAACCTTGAGTGCTCCGGGCGGTGACCTGGAATACTATGGTAAGATTGGTGAGACTGAGGATGAATATTGGGCTGAGACTGGTGAACAGAAGGGTGCCGTGCTCTCTACTTTGGTAAAGAACGGTCAGCCTGCATACGGTTATATGGAGGGAACCTCTATGGCTTGTCCTCACGTATCAGGTGTGGCTGCCTTGGGTCTTGCCTATGCTATCAAGCAGAACCGTCACTATCGTGCAGCCGACTTCATCTCCCTGATGAAGAAATCGGTGAAGGATCTGGATAGCCATTATCAGAATGGTGCTACCAAGACTTATTACATGAACCATACCACCGTGGGTGCTTCGCCTGAGACCATCGAGCTTTCCAAGTATATCGGCAAGATGGGTGCGGGTCTGATTGATGCGGCTCAGCTCTTGAACGGCATCCAGAACAAGGAACTCAGTTCGGAGATGAAGCTGCCTAATATGTATGTGGGTATCGAGAAGACTACTTCTCTCAACCTTGCTGCTTATTTCGCAGGTCAGACCGAGGGCTACTCCTGCTCGGTTGCCAATACCAGCGTGGCTTCTGCTACCGTAGATGGCAAGATGCTCTTCGTGAAGGGTCTCGTTGCGGGTAGTACATCGCTCACCGTAACTGCTGCCGACGGTACCAGCCAGACTGTGACAGTAACGGTTCGTAAGAGCGCCGGTAACAACGGTTGGATGTAATCGGAGAGAGAGTTTGATAAAAAGGATTACTATATAATAAGGTATAAAGGATATGAAGAAATTTGCTTTCATGATGTCGCTGTTTCAGGCTTCGGCTCAGACAGTGCTGATGGCTTTTCTTTTGGCTTTGCCAATAGTGGCGAATGCCCAGAAAGAATTGTTGAGGTTTGAACATCCGCTTATCGATGCTGGTACGATGACCGAGGACGATGCGCCTCGCACCTTTACCTTCGTGGGTAAGAATGTGAGCAAGAAGATACTGCACATCACACAGGTGAGAACCACCTGTGGATGTACCCGTTCCTTTGTAAAGGGTGATGTGATGCAGCCGGGCGATACCTGTCAGGTGCAGATTACCTTCACCCCGAATCGCTATCCGGGCACTATCAATACGGGGGCTTTCCTCTACCTGAAAGAAGTAGTGGGGCAGCCAGCCGTGAAGCTCGCCTTGACGGGTAAGGTATTGCCGGGAGCCGATATGTGGGCTCGCTATCCGCATAAGATGGGAACGCTGCGGCTGAAGCAGGCGAAGGCAAGTATCACGGAGGTGAAGCCAGGCACGCAGCCATCGGCTCGCATCCTCTGCGGCAACAGTGGCGACAAGCCACTCCGCATCACCAGTCTGCTTCTTCCGCCTTATGCCCGTCTAACCACGGAGCCTGAGGTGCTGGAGCCGGGTGATGAGGCAGATCTTGTCATCACCATCATCGCAGACCTGATTCCGGCAACGATGCCCGAAACCTTCACCTTTCCTGTTATCCTGGAGGGGCTGGATGCCCGTCCATCCGACAGGACTATACAGGTGAGTGTATCCCGTATTAAATGATGACGGGCTCCGGTCATCTATGATGCCTGAATCTCATCATAAGTAATCCATTCAATTATAAACAAGAAAAGATAAAGAAATATACAATGAAATATTTAAAGAAACTCTTCACCCTCTTGGTGATTGCCTTGTTTGCCTGCGGCTTTGCAGCCTGCAGCAGCGATGATGAGGAACCGGAGGAGCCTGCACTGGAGGTGACTCCTGCCAATCTTCATGGCACATGGAAGTTGGTGGAGTGGAACAATGGTGAGCAGGTGCCTGAGGGTACTTACTGCTACATCGTGTTCAACCGCAAGGAGCAGACTTTCGAGATGTATCAGAAGTTTGACAGTATGTATGGCCGCCACATCACGGGTTCGTTTGCCATCAAGAACAATCCTTACCAGGGCTACATCATCAGCGGAAGCTATGATTACGGCATGGGCGACTGGAACCAGAGCTATCTCGTAACCCGCCTTCTGGCTTCTGGTTCGATGATCTGGACCGGCAAGGATGATGCCACCGATGTCTGCCGCTACGAGCGTTGCAGCGAGGTGCCAGCCGAGGTTATCAAAGAATCGAAAGATTTTTCAGAATAAAGCCCGCCAGATGCTCCGGGGATTTGCAATCCCCGGCAATCAGAAAAGCATATTAAAAAGAACGAATAATCAGCAAACCATGCTGATTATTCGCTCTTTTTTTGTATCTTTGCCCTCGAACTTTTCTTCACTTAAAATGTAGAGGATAGGTTCAAGGAATAAAGTATAAGGATTAAAGTTCAAACGATATGTTGCCAATATTAACGATTACAGGTTCCGACAGCACCGGTGGCTCTGGTGTGCAGGCGGATATCAAGACGATATTCGAATTGGGAGGTTATGCCGTTTCGGCGATAACCAGCATCACCGTGCAGAATACCCTGGGTATCCAGGAGTTCTTCGATATTCCTGCCGAGATTGTTTCCGGACAGATAGAGGCAATCATGAACGATATGCAGCCCAACATCGTGAAGGTGGGAATGATACGCAAGGTAGAGACGCTGAATGTGCTCATCGATGCCTTGACCAAGTATCGTCCCGACCACATTATCTACGCTCCTTCCATCTGGTCGAGTCAGGGCGATGCGCTGATGACCGAGGATGTGGTGAGCCAGATCAAATACCGTCTGCTGCCGCTCTGCTCGGTAGTTGTGGCGAGAAAGAAGGAGAGTGATATCATCCTTCAGAACTCCCGACTCTTGGAACTTGCCGAAAAGCAGGGGCTCAGGATTTACCGGCTCGATAATGCCAATTCGCATGGTCTCATCAACCGCTTCTCTTCTGCCCTTGCCATCTATCTGAATCAGGGCAAGAAGATGGAGGAGGCGTTGGCGATGGCGCAGGATTTCATCAATATAGAACTGGCTAGGGAGAGTAATCTGCAGGGCAGGAGTTCCGAGCTTTACAACCAGTTTATCTCGCAGGTGAACAACTTCTGCCGCACCTATAGCGATGTGCATTTCTATGCCGACCAGCTGAATGTGAGTGGCCGCTATCTGGCGCAGGTTACCCGCCGCATTTCCGGCAAGACGCCGAAGGCAATCATCGATGAATACATCGTGAAGGAGATAGAGCGCGAGCTTTCTACCACCACGCATACGGTGCAGGAGATAGCCAACACCTTCGGCTTCTCATCCCAGGCTCATCTCACCAAGTTCTTCAAGAAGATGAGAGGGGTAACGCCTTCTGCTTTCAGGCAATCAAAACCTGCTGATTAAAATGAGATCAGCCAACTAAGGAAATAAAATTCGGCCAACTGAGGAAATGAAAAACGGCCAACTGAGGAAATAAAATTCAGCCAACTGAGGAAATATCGAAGAAAAGATGGTGTTTTTGTAGTTCCTATCGGATGCTTGAAAGATTAAAACAAGGCTCATTCTACTTCTTGCCTGCTAACGGCACTAACTTGCATCAGCGTAGTGTATGAACGAATAAAAGTTAAAATAATTAAGGTAAAATAGAAACACGGACAAATTGAATTTGTCCGGCTTTTTTGTCCGGGTGCCTGCAAATGGTTAAATATTAGTAATTTATAGACTGCCGGACAATTTGTCCGGACAAATTCAATTTGTCCGTGTTATTTTTTTCTTTGCTTTTTAACTCTATGTTTTTCTTCTTGGAACTCATAGACTTAGGAGCCATAAAACTATGAGTTGGTTTCGTTAACATTATGCTTCCTGGCAACCAAAGCGTGAGATTCTGTTATCTGATGCAGAAAGGTGGTAATGCGAAAATACTACTATTATTTAGACCCCATTTTGTTATAAATATAATATATATACCTGATAATCAGTTGTATTGTGCTTTTCTGCAGACTTTGTATTTTAGACCCTATTTAGTTCTATTATTGAAAAATATTTTGTATTTTTGCGCCCAGAATGTAATTATACTAAAATATGAGAAGAAGTATTTCATTTACGATATTGTTTTTTGTGATGCTTTCAGTATTGGTATCATGTTATCAAAGTCATAAGAGAGAGTTAGACTTGGCTTATACGTTGGCAGAGTCTAAGCCAGATAGTGCCTTGGCCTTTTTGAACCGTATCAATCAAGGTAAACTCTCAGATAAAGATATGGCGAAGTATGCCCTCATTTATTATATGGCACAAGATAAGTCGGGCTTGGATGTAGATAACGATTCCTTGATTCGCATAGCGTATGATTGGTATGAGGGTCACCAAGAAGATTCTCTTTATGCTTCATCCTTGTATTATATGGGAAAATGCTTTCTGCTGAATGATAGTATGGAGCAGGCAAAGAGTTGCCTGGAAAAGTCGTATTCCATATCTGACAGCCTCCATAATATGAATTTAAAATGCTTGGCATTGGATAAGCTGATTGAAGTCGAAGAACAGCTGGAACCTTACAAAGCTTTGAACTATGCTAAAGCTTTGGTGAAGATGTATGAGTCCATGCCAAATGTTAGTATATATAATAAGGTGGCAGCGCATTTGAGGCTAGGGGAAACCTTTTTTAGTGTAGATAGTTTACAACAAGCCTTGGAAGAAGAGGAAAAAGCATATAGACAGGCGAAACAGGTGGATGATAGAAACTTATTGTCTTATGTAAGACAAAATCTAGCAAGTTCCTTTGAGGAAATGGGAGAAAATGATAGTTGTTTGTATTATGCACGACAGGCTTATGACTTGAATGCTGCAAATAGATTTTCTTGCTTGTTGACGTTGGCTTCTGCTTATATCTCTGTAGATTCTATAAACCAAGCCTTTAGGTTGTTGAAACAAGCAACGCCAAAAACGGCAGAAGATCGTTACTCAGTGTTTTATGTGCAAAGCCAAGCTGCAATGAAAGCCCAAGATTATAAGTCTGCTAAGAGCTTTAGCGATTCGGCGTACCATTATTTGGAAGATATGTATCGAACAGCATTACAGGGTAAAGCAGATTATTATAAATCATTCTTGAAAAAGGAAAGTGAAAGGGCGAAAATGCAAGGTAAAGCCGAAATGCAGCGATGGGTGTTTAGCTTGATGGCCGTATTGTTTTTTGTTGTGGTTATATTTGTTTTGTATGTTTATAAGTCATATAAGAAGCAGGTAAAACTACGTATGGAACATGAAAGGGAGGTGCATCTCCAAAAGCAACAAATGCAGGAAAAAATACATCAAGAGGAACTTTCACATAAAGAGGTTCAACTATCTGTGATGCGTAACTATTTGCAAAAGAAGATAGATGTTGTAGAAAAATTAAATTCCATAGCTCCAAATGAGAATAAGCACGTTGTGTTGTCAGAGAGTGATTGGGACGAATTGGAGGTGTTTTTAGATAGTGTGGAAAACCTATTTGTGAAAAGACTCAAGCAAAAACATCCGAATTTATCTAAGACCGATTTAAGGCTAATGATGCTGTTGCGTTTAAAGCTGTCGCAAAAAGCGTTGGCTTCTATCTATTGTATTAGCGAGAAAGCAATTAAGCAAAAATTGTTCTTGTACAAGAATAAGGTTGGCATTAAAAATGAGCATTTTTCGCTTCGTAACTACATAGAAAACTACTAAAAAGAAGAGGGTAAAATGAAGTTTTAGACCTTATGAAATGGGGGGGGGTAATTTTAAGTATCTGATATATAGTATTATATGCGCTTTGTACTATTGCGAAGAAATAGACCTATTTTGTTAGGCGTATATTGGAAAAACTAGTAATTTTGCAGCCGAGAATTAATAACAATTAAAATGGTAAGGTTATGAAGAAAGTGAAAATGTTTGTTTTGATGCTGTTGCTTCTTGTTTTTGCTCCTAGCCAAGTGGGTGCAAAATATTCTCTTGCGACAAAGAATATTCCTGTAAATAGAAAAAAAGGACATTTGGGAACTCGTGCAGATGGTCTTGATATTGTGGTAAGCTTAGAAAAAAAATCACTTGTTGCAAAAGTAAGCCATTATGTTGGTGAAGTAAAGGTTTATGTTCATGATGACAATGGAAATATTGCTGCTACTACTTTTCTGTTCGTAGATGGCGATGGACAATGTACTTTGGACTTACATACATTAGATAGTGGTCCTTATGAAGTTGTTCTTGAGTTTTCCAGTGTAATTTATGCTGGTATATTTGAACTCTAAGTTATTAACTATATAAATAAAAGATACGCATGAAAAAGTTGTTATTGTTGGTGCTTGTTGCCTATGGCTGTGCATTAAATTCATGTACAGACCAAAATGGAGAACTTGTTAGCTTTGCGCAAAACAGAGAAATAGCAAGTCTGAATAGCATGAGAAGTACTAGAGCTGTTGATAGTACAAGTGTGGATAGTATTCTTCCTATAGAAGAAACAGAGGAGTCAGCAAGACTGCGTGAAACATTGCGTCAACATTCTATACAGTCTGTTTCTGCTCTAGCTTCTTATGGAGAAGATGATGAATATTTTTCATCTAATATTTATGCGATTCGTGAAATGCCACTGAATATTAGTGTTCGTTCTGTGGCAACAGGTTCAAACGCAAGCTATAAGTATCTTTCTTGCTCGGAGGCAGGAAAGGAAGTTGTGCTCAGTAGTCAGAATACAGCTCAGTCAAGTAAATTCTTTCTCAAAATTTTGCCAGCAACATCTGGGATACCTTATTTAATTTATTCAAAGAATTCTAATACGCCTCTTAATGTAGGGTATTATACTAATAAGCCAGATGATAAAATATTAATGTCTGCTAAGGATAACAGCGGCTCTCTATATAGTGCCTCTTGGGATTTATTGGCATCGCCTTCATATAAGGGTTACTTTGCTATTCAGAGTGAGTCTTATATAGGACAGGCCGATCCTAATAATTCTTGGTCGATATTCTATTATGTGCTTGAGGCTAAAGCCAATAATAAGTTGGGTTATGCACGGCGAGTCAATGGAAAAGGGCAACAAGAGTTTTTTATTCAGCCGATAGACAAGTTTGACATTGATTATATAGAATTTGATAAATCTTCGGCACAGATTAGCAAGTTGACTCCATTGGAAGTAGTTAGTTATGGGAAGAATGAGACAGAAGAACGTCGTAGTTTTTCGATAAAAGCTTCTCATTATGCGACGGATACCTATCAGTTTTCAGAAACAGGACGTTTAAAATTCTTATGGAATGATTCTCCGACTTTTTACCGTCCTTATGTGCTGGCAAATAAATTGGTTGTACCTTCTCCAGTTAATCCTGATGATGAACCTAATCCTGGTGAATTCTTGCGTGATATGAAATATTCCAACTCAAAGGGGAGAGTGAGCCGTGTGCTAACAGTAGAAACTGAGGGAATTGCAAAACCGAACTCTTTGATAGAAGTAACGTCTTATTTGGAAGGCTATTCTGTTTCTGCCAATTACGTTGCAGAGATGAAAGTAAAGGTAAATAATGAGGAAAGAAAGGTCAAAGTCAAAGGTACGTGGTATGGAACAATGTATACTACAAAACGAGCAAAACCTGATATAGTAAAATGTTTTGATCTTGATGATGGGGAAGAATTGTCTTTACGAAAGAAGTCTCATCCAGTAATAATTTCTAAAACTATATTGAAATGAAACATGTAAAAGTAATATTGTTTGCAGCACTGGCTATAATAGCCAGTGCATGCACCGATGAAGTCTCTGATTCTATGAATTCGGAAATTTCTATGGATAAGTCATTGGTACTTAAGAGAAATCCTAATCTTCCTATTTCTCATTCTAAATTCTATGTTCCAAAGAATGATGTGACTCGCTCCTCTGTGATTAATGGAAATTCCGAGGCATTATTGGGTTGCGGCTATAAACTTTTGGGAGGAACTTACGTAATGGGAGATTTTGCTAATTTTAGTGCATATCCAGTTGTAAATTTGAAAGCTTTGCAGGATTATGATGCTGCATATGTCAGTGCAACACACTTAAATACATCGGATCGTAAGGTGGTAACCTTTGCTGATTTTGATAGATACCAATACAATTCTACTGTTACTAAAAAGGTGTCATCAGGTTTCTCGCTAAATTTTAAGGTTTTTTCTCTTGGGCATAAGAAAGCAACAACGGAAACTTTCAAGACCATCATAGATAATTCGAACGATGCTACTTTTGGAGAACTATCTTTATATTTTATTAGTAATCAATATAGTTTGCAGAATTCAGCAGCAGCAAGGAGCCTTTATGCACGTAAATTTATAGAAAAATCATTCATTAAAAATTTGTATAATTCAACAATATCTTCTAATCTTAAAAACTATGGGGAGTTTGTTGTTACAGGTTATCTTACGGGAGGAAAGGCATATGCAAGCTATGCAGGTTGTAATAGTACTGCAAAAACGACAGAGGGCAAAGAAAAAGGATTGGAAAAATCAATAAATGCTTCTGTTACTTATAAAGGGGCGACAGGAAGTGGTGAGTTGGGATTTACTAGTTCAAACCAGTCTTCGTCAACAACAGAGTTTAAAAGTACGGATACATTTGTCCAGATTAAGACATTTGGTGGTATTCAAGACGGAGATGCTGTAGTGAAGACATGTGCTTTAAGTGATTTAAATGTCGATTTAAGCTCTTGGTTTAACTCATTGAACGATGATAAAACTCATACCATAATTGATGTTACAGATAATAGTTTGCTACCTTTATCAGACTTTGTGTTGGAGAAAAATTTTAAGCAAAGGTTTGATGATACAACAAATGGAGTCTTAGCGACTTATAATGAGTTTGTTATTCCTTATATGGAAACCGCAAGAGTGATGGTACGCTCAACTTCTGCTTATGAACCATTGTATGATGTATGTCCAGTACTCGTTACACGCCAAGGAGATAGAATCATATTCAAGACTAGTCAGGTAAAAACTGATGACGAATTACGCAAGAACAGTAATGCGGAACAATTTGACCAAAAGCACCAAGCTATTTTGGAACAAACAGATAAACTGTTTAGTGTAGAGATTGGTTTGGAGCCCAATAAAAAGGCAAGATTGAATCCAATGTTGCGCAATCCTTTATGTATAGAAGTTGTGGATTTTGACAAATCAGAATATTATCGTTATTACAATGCTTCAAATAGTGTAGAATATGTATATAACCCAAAGAAAAAGGTTGCATTTTCTTATTATGTAGATGAAGATGAAGATGAGGGTGATATAGCTGAGGTATATGGAATTAGTTCTTGGGTGGATTCTTTGCCTGAAAAGAAAATCGCTATAGGAACTTTGGCGAATTATTATACAATTATCGGACTATAAAATTAAATTGTATGAAGAATAAGATAGTGTTGTTGGCATTGAGCTTGTGGATAATTCTGTTTGCTACAAGTTGCAGTAAAGATGACCCTTCACAGGTCTCTTTTACCTCATTAAATATGCTCGACGAAAATCATGGCAAGACCTTGTTTGGTGAAACAGGAGTTTACATAAACGGCTCGATGAATTTTCGGTCTGACAGTTGGCAAATAGTTGATTTGGGTACCTCTGTAAATTTCCAAAATTGGCAAATTCCTAATTTGGATAACTTGTCAAACGAAACAAGTGTATTGCTAAATCATCGTTATGTGTCTTGTAAATCAGAGAATGTATTGACATTCCCTTCTCATAAGAATGCATATGAGATAGGATGTAAATATTATCAGTTTGTGGTGTCTTCATTCTTGGAGAAAGAAACTAGCAAGGTTGGGGCTGTCGTAGAATATACGTCGTCTTTGTCTGATGAAAAAGAATTGCCTCAAAAAGATACTAACATAGGTGACTTGTTTGGGCTAGATGATCAACTGTCGTTTGATGCTCTTGGTGCAGAAGAATATTGTTTTTTCGGAAAGAGTGAAGACTTTTCTATAAGTCTGTCTAAAGGGCATTTGAAAGTGGCTTTACGTAAGTCTCCAAATGAACTCTATGGACCTTATGGAAAATATATAATATATCTACGAAAGGGTAATGTTTACACAAAGGTTACATTTAATGTCAATCTTTAAGTTATGTTTAACAGCGGATTTCCCATTTCTTGAAGAGATGGGAAATCTACAAAAATAATGGGTATATGCAAAAAAGTGCTTATAACATAATAGTTCCAGTCAGTGATAGCAAGAATGTCTTGTTTAACGCAATGACAAAGAAGTTCTTCTATATTTCAAAACATAATACAGCTGCGTGTCTTTTTATGCTAAATAATATAGAGAGTTTTCTTCCTGATGAAGCAAAAGGCTTTGTAGAGAAACTTTATGATAATGGTTTTGTCATAGATGACGATAGGGATGAATTGTCAGAGTTAAAGAGCTTGTTTTATGAATACAAGAACAATAAAGTGCTCAACTTGATGATTCTTACAACATATTCTTGTAATTTTTCTTGTTGGTATTGTGTTCAGAAGCATAAGGGTATTATTTTGTCGAAAGAGTTGGAGCGAAAGATAGAGAGACATATTGAATCCTATATTAAGAAAAATTCTATAGAGCACTTGACTTTGTCTTGGTTTGGAGGTGAACCGTTGCTAAATGTTGGAAGTATATCTCGTATTTCTGAGTTTGCGATAGATTTTTGTGCGAAGAATGCTATTGGATTCAACAATGCTATAACAACTAATGGTTCTTTGTTAACAGCATCTTTAATCCAAACGATGAAGGATTTGTCGTTTAATAGCTTTCAAATAACTATAGATGGTGAACAAGCGAATCATAATAAGACAAGGTTTAATGATAAAATACAGGATTCTTTTTCTCTGATACTGCAGAACATTGTAATGCTGACAAAAATGATACCAGAAGCAGATATAACTTGTCGTATAAATTATACGAAGAACAATCTCACGGATAATTTTCCTGAAGAGATAGATGCTTTTCTTCATTCTGTGAAGGATAGAATAACTTTGTTGTTTAGGAAAGTTTGGCAAGAAAATGAAACTCCAACTATGGATGATAAATTGACAGCTATAATTCGAACTTTCCATCACAAAGGCTATAGGATATTATCAGATTATGATGAAATCAAGTTGTCGGTTTGTTATGTGGAATGTAGCAACCATCATTCTATATATCCAGATGGGAGGGTTGATAGATGCTCAAATAAAGATATCTACGATGCACGGGGTTATTTGACGGATAATGGTGAAATTGTTTGGAATACGGTTCCGAGAGAATGTGATTCTAATGTGTTTACACGTATGGGAGATTGTTTGTCCTGTCAGTATTTGCCTTTGTGTATGGGACCGTGTCCAGAAACTCGGCGACATTTGGGAGAAAATGAAAAACTTAAGTGTGTTTTTGAAGATAAAGATGCTCATTTTCAAAATGATATTAGATGTTATTGTATAACAAAAGAAGATAAGTGAAATGAAGTTGATAATATGTGTTTTTTTTGTCCTGAATAGCAGCAATGTTTGTTTTGGACAAGATTCTATAAGAATAGACACTGTTAAGTCTGTCACTCTCAACGAGGTTGTGGTAAAAGCTAAGAAGCATAATCTGTATTCGGATGTCTATTATATAAATCCTGATATTCGAAAGGGAACTATGTCTGTGTATGACTTGTTGGCGAAATTACCAGGTGTAGATTACAATAAATTGGCTAATGCTATATCTGTTTATTCGGATGCAAAAGTAATAATTGAAGTGAATGGTGTGCCTGCTTCCAAGGACTATCTCCAGGCATTGGCTCCTACGGATGTGGCAAAAATAGAAGTAGTAAGGCTTCCTTTGGCTAGATATAAGATGTTAGGCTATCGTTACACAATTCGTATTGTTTTGAAGGATGATTATAGGGGAAGTGCTATTTCGATTAATAATTTTACTATTGTGTCTCCGGAAAATGGCAACAATATTATCGCTAATGAACAACCTAATATGAGATATCTATATTCAAACAAGAATATAGATTTCAATGCTGGGTATGGTATGGCGACAATTCATTGGAACTATCCTGTTGCATATTCGAAACAATATGCTGGAGTCATTTCTCAAGATGTGTTTGATACCTTTGAGGATCAGCCGAATGAACACAAAGGTAATGTTACTCACAATGTAGCAGCTAATTTAAATTGGAGAATCGGTAAGAAACAACAAATAGCACTAAGTGGTAATTATGAATGGAATTCAAATTTTGATGAGCAAAAATATACAGGTACTCAATGGCTATCTACGGGGAAAATTGCTTCTATTGATGAGCAAAATGCTGAAAGTTTGAAATCTTCAGACATAAAGTCTTATGTGATTTATAAAAATTCCATGCTTGATAAGTTGAATGTGTATGCATCTCTTGGTGTTGAGTATTTGTCTGGTAAACAAAGAAATACATTCTTGGAAAATGGATTGTTGACATCTTCGCTATATAGTAAGAATAGTAAGCGTTATATTCATGGAGAGTTTGATGCCAAAAGTCAGATGACAGATGCGTTATCCTTTAACTTTGGTTATATAGGCTCTTTTTGCAAGTATGAGGTAAGAGATGCAGAACAACGGTTGAGTCTTTTGGAAAATGCAAATAACCATCAAGTGTTCTATACTTATTTTGATTACAAGATGACGGAAAGACTTTTAGCTCATTTGGGAACAGGCTTGGGATATGTCTCCCAAACAGGTATGGAAACAAATTGGAAGAAGTGGATACTTTTGCCTCAAGTGTCTGTATCTTTTGTTCCAAATGACAATATGCAACTTTCGTTAGATTATCAAACGACTGTTGCGGCTCCTAAGCTATATCAGTTGTCTACGAATAAGACATCTGTAGATACATGGTTGAAGTCACAGGGCAATCCAAGCCTAAAAGCTTCTACAAGTCATAGCTTTTCTATAATGGGGACGTTTTGGGACAAGCTACAAGTGGGTGGACTATATGAGTATGAGCATAATAGTATTGAACAACTATATAATAAGGAAACGGATAATACCTATGTCCAAACCTTTGCTAATGCCAACAAGAAAGGATTTGGTTTATGGGTATCATATAGTTGGGATATCTTGAAAAATCTGACATGGGAAAATACGATAAGTGGACAGATTTTAAAGGTATATCTGGATAGGTTGAATAATAAATGCTCTAATTTGTCATATCTTAGTACTTTGAGCTGGTGGAGTGATAAAATGAGAACAAATTTTTCATTAGAATATAGACATCAGATGATAAAGAATCCGCTACTTGATGGATGGGAGCATTATGGACAGGATTTGTGGCAGGCTGCAGTAAATAAAATGTTTTGGAAAAACCGGGTGAGTGTGTCACTTATGTATATTCCACCATTTCGTTTTGGAATAAGGCGAGAGCAAAAGTCTGTGATTAGCAAAGACTTTATGGATATACAAAAAAGACAATCGATGAGAACTTATGACAAAACTTTGTTATTGCGTGTTCGCTTTCGTTTGGACAATAGAAAGAAAACTCATCGAAATGAATATAAGGAATTGTTTATGGATGAAAATAAAAAAGGTAAGGGACTTTTATAGTCCAATGTGTAACTTAAATATATTTAGACAATGGAAAAAATTAATCTAACGGATTTGTTGAACGAGGTTCAGCAAGTCAGAATTATGGGTGGTGAACGAAGTGATTTACAGCTTAAAGTTTATTTGGGAGATTGCCCAAGTTTTGGTGATTGTCTCAGATACTGCCATATTGATGGCATTTAGTTTTCGGTATTGTTGTATGGAGCTGGATAGATAATATCTATCAGTCATTTGATTTGCCATCATGTTTCCTGTTTTTCATGGACATGATGGCTTATTTGTTAGTATTATGTCTTTTACTTTAAGAAAACAATATGACTCAATGCAATGCGGTATAGCCTGTTTGCAAATGGTTTGCAAATATTTCGGCAGGGACTATTCTTTAGATTCTCTGTCGAAACTTTGCTTTGCCACAACGGAAGGTGTGTCCATGCTAGGTATTAATGAAGCGGCTAATACGCTAGGATTGCACACGGTAAGTGCAAGGGTAACCACGACCATGTTAGGTGAAGTCCCTTTGCCTTGTATTCTTCATTGGAATCAGAATCATTTTGTTGTATTATATAAGGTAAAGAAAGGCAAGAGGTTCTATGTCGCTGACCCAGGAAAGGGATTGGTCACTTATGGCTTAGAAGAGTTCAAGCAGCATTGGATAAGCACGAAATCCAATGGTGAGGATAAGGGCATAGCCATGTTCTTCGAGACCACTCCTGCCTTCTTTACCTATCAGATGGAAGGAGAAGATAGACAGAAGGAGAAGCGTGCCTTCAAGTTCCTTTTCAGATATTTCAAGAAATACCGCAAGGCATTCTCCTGGATTGTCTTGGGACTACTTGCGGGCAGTGCCCTGCAGCTGGTGTTGCCGTTCCTTACCCAATCCATCGTGGATGTCGGTATCAAGAACCAAGACATTGGATTCATCTGGCTCATTCTCTTAGGTCAGTTGATGCTCACCGTCAGCCGAACTGCGATAGACTTCGCCCGCCGATGGTTCCTGCTCCGCATCTCCATGCGGATCAACATCTCCCTGGTGAGCGATTTCTTCATCAAACTGCTGAAACTGCCGATGTCGTTCTTCGACACTAAACTGATGGGCGACTTGATGCAAAGGATGAGCGACCATAGCCGTGTGAACAACTTTCTCACCCAGCAGACGCTCAACATTACCTTTGCCATGCTTACCTTCGTGGTGTTTTCGGTGGTGCTCTTTATATATAATAAGGTAGTGTTTGCCATCTTCTTGCTTGGCAGCATCATGTACGGAGGATGGATGGCTCTCTTCCTGCGTCGAAGAAAGGTGCTCGATTATGAACTCTTCGAGCAGCAGGCCATCAATAACAACAGGACATACGAGTTCATTACTTCGATGCAGGAAATCAAGCTGCAGGATTGCGAGCAGCGCAAGCGAAAGGAGTGGGAGGAAACTCAGGTGAATCTTTTCAGAGTGCAGCAGAAATCTCTAAAACTACAGCAGACCCAGGAGGCTGGCAGTATTTTTATCAATGAGGTGAAGAATATCGTTGTGACGGTGGTTGCCGCTACGGCGGTAATTCAGGGGCACATGACCTTGGGTATGATGCTCGCCGTGCAATATATCATCGGACAGCTCAACTCGCCGGTGGAGCAACTCATGAACTTCTTCTATTCCGTTCAGGATGTGAAAATCAGTCTGGAACGAATCAATGAGATTCATCAGATGGATGATGAGAACGGGAAGGAGGGCTTGCTGACTGGTCTTGAACATCCTGAGGATGGTATCCATATCAGCAACATCATGTTCAAGTATGATCCTCATGCCCTCAGAAAGACAATAGACGGGGTGGATATTCTTATTCCTCAAGGCAAGGTGACGGCGATAGTGGGAGCATCGGGCAGCGGAAAGACCACGCTCATCCGATTGATGCTGGGTTACTACCCGGTGCTGGAAGGAAAAATCACCATCGGCGATACCGACATCAATCTGCTCAACAGAAAATGGTGGCGCCGACAGTGTGGAGTTGTGATGCAGGAGGGCGTCATCTTCTCGGAGAGCATCGGGCGCAACATAGCTGTGGATGATGCAGAGATAGATGAAGACCGTTTGATGAGAGCAGCTGAGATAGCTTGCATCAAGGATTATGTGATGGCTTTGCCGCTGAAGTTCAACACCAAGATAGGGCGTGATGGCGTAGGGCTGAGCCAGGGACAGAAGCAGCGCATCCTGATAGCGAGAGCTGTTTATAAGAACCCAGACTATATCTTCCTGGACGAGGCGACCAACTCGCTAGATGCCAACAACGAGCGTAATATCGTGGAGAACCTGGATAAGTTCTACCAAGGCAAGACGGTTGTGATTGTTGCTCATCGCCTGAGTACGGTGAAGAATGCCGACCAAATCGTAGTCCTTGACCAGGGAAAGGTGGTTGAGGTAGGCAGCCATGAATCTTTAACCGCTAAGCGAGGGGCATATTATAATCTTGTGAAGAATCAGTTGGAATTGGGAAACTAGTTGCTAAGGCCGGCTTTAGCATTCCTCTACCTTCCATAACTCGTTACCTTTATATATAATAGCAATCTTGTGTATTGGCTCGCCGCTCATCATCTGTGGCAATCTTGCGTCTCGCGCATATTGGTCTAATTGCGCCTTTGCTTCTTCTAAAGCCTTCATGCCTTCTTCGTCAGTATCGCCCGACTTCAGGTATCTCAATTCCAAGAGATAAGCATGCGCTACCTCTGGGAAACGGGTAAGGTCAGGAATCATTGTCAAGTCGCAATAGCCACCATTCAGTTCCATCTCTTGGATAATATAATAGTAGCCGCTATGGTTGAGATAGGCTGCGATGAAACCCTGCAGGTTGCGCTCAGCCTGGATGCTGGAGTGGAGGCTGGTGCAATTCTTATAACCTTCGGCGATATACTCGATGGCAGGTTTGATGTCGCCATCCAATGCCATCACATCGTATTGGTCGGCAAGATGGTTGTTATTGATCTTTGAAACGGAATCGTACTCATCCAATACATAGTCATAGTATTGGCGGCGTACATTCTCGTTAGGGATTCCTAGCTTCACTCTTCTGCCACGCTTGCCGATAATGGTCAGCATACCGTAATAATAAAGCAGACTAGGGAAGAGGGCAGGATCTATCAGGGCTTCCGCAGGAAAGCTCTCTCGCAGTTCTGCCCAAATGTATCCTTGGTTGATGATTTCCTTCAGCACGCTCTTGCGGTCGCCCTGCAACTTGTCTAAGAAGATAATCTTCTTCATCTTGGCATAGTCGGTCATGGTGTTCGGATCAATCATCTCTTCCGGAGCCTTTCCGAAACGGATATAGTTGCGGAGATAATAGATTACCATATCCGAATTGAATATCTTTGGGTCTGTGTCCAAACTGTCCTTTGCGAAACAATAGTTGTCATACCAAGGCTTCATGTCTGTAATCAGCTGGTCGGTGGAAACCTTGATAAGACCTGCTTCTCTGTAATATTCTATCATCTCTCGCACCTCGTTCTCGCTGAATCCCAGCATCATATTGAACATCGGGTCCATGGATAGGTTGGTTCCGATGTTATAGCCGCTGTTGAGGTCATTCACTGTTACAGGACTTACGCCCATCATCAGGATACGATGAAACATTCCCTTGAATAGCTTGAAGAAATCACGATAGAATCCCTGGGCATGGGTTAAGGCATGATATACGGCTTCGCCCTCATTGCTCAAGACATTGTTGGTGAAGTTGTCGTACTCGTCGATGATGAGGTAGAGTTGTATGCTTTTGGCATTCGCCCAGACGTTTATCAAGTTCAATTTCTGTGCTGCATCCTTAGCTGCCTTAAACTCTTCTAAGAAAGAAGGCTGATAATACTTGGCGTATTTTTCTGCAAAACCATTCAGCACTGTTTCGCAATAGGCATTAAAGTTTTTCTCCAGTCCGTCTTTTCCGGCAGCTGCCTTAGAGAAGTCGAAGAACAGTACCTGATATTTACCTTGTTTTTCTGTGGGTTGTTTTTCTATCCAGGTATCTTTGAATGTGGTATGAAACGAGTCTTTCTTCTCGATGTCGTAGTATGCCTGAATCATGGTAAGGAATACGCTTTTGCCAAAACGGCGTGGGCGGATGAGATAGAGAAAGTCTCCTGCTTCCTCCATCTTGGGTATAAACATCGTCTTGTCTGTCAGAAATCTGTTCTGATTCTGAATCCAAGTAAAGTCGGCTATGCCGTAAGGTAATCTCTTGTAATCCATACGCTTCAAAGTTTATTTGGGGCAAAGTTACAACAATTTATTGAATGCCGCAAGTTTTTTGAGAGAAATCTGATGGACTAGTGTTTCATCCCACATTCCTGTCGGTTTATCTTAGCAGCACCATCTGTGTAGAGCTTTGTATATTTCGGAATATGGCTTATACTTTTGCGAATCATCCTTTATACAAAATGACTCAATGTTTGCAGAATTTGGAACTTTTTTCTGCTGTTTCGACGAAAAGTGTTTCCTTTGCAGTCATAAATAGATAAAATTAAAAGAATTATGGCAGAAAATAGACAAGAATTGAACCGCAACTTGGCTCAGATGCTCAAGGGTGGTGTGATTATGGACGTAACAACTCCAGAACAGGCAAAAATCGCAGAGGCAGCAGGTGCATGCGCAGTAATGGCGCTGGAACGTATTCCAGCTGATATCCGTGCAGCAGGTGGTGTTTCTCGTATGAGCGACCCTAAGATGATTAAGGGTATTCAGGAGGCTGTTTCTATCCCTGTAATGGCTAAGTGCCGTATCGGTCACTTCGCTGAGGCTCAGATTCTTCAGGCTATCGAAATCGACTATATCGACGAGAGCGAGGTGCTCTCTCCAGCAGATAACGTTTATCACATTGACAAGACTCAGTTTGACGTACCATTCGTTTGTGGTGCCAAGAACCTGGGCGAGGCACTCCGCCGTATCGCTGAGGGTGCTACGATGATCCGTACCAAGGGTGAGCCAGGAACAGGTGATGTGGTTCAGGCTGTTACCCACATGCGTATGATGCAGAGCGAAATCCGCCGCCTGGTTTCTATGAGCGAGGATGAACTTTATGAGGCAGCCAAGCAGTTGCAGGCTCCTTACGACCTGGTGAAGTATGTTCACGAGAACGGCAAGTTGCCAGTGGTTAACTTCGCAGCCGGTGGTGTGGCTACTCCAGCTGATGCTGCCCTGATGATGCAGCTCGGTGCTGAGGGTGTATTCGTAGGTTCTGGTATCTTCAAGAGCGGTAACCCAGCTAAGCGTGCACAGGCTATCGTGAAGGCTGTTACCAACTACAACGACCCTAAGATGTTGGCTGAGTTGAGCGAGGACCTCGGCGAGGCAATGGTAGGTATCAATGAGCAGGAGATTGCTTTGCTCATGGCTGAAAGAGGTAAGTAATAATAAATGAGATAACGGATAAGAGCCCCTCCTGAACAAGAAGGGGCTTTTATATTAGATAAGTATGTTATGAGAATAGCAGTATTAGCTTTACAAGGCGCTTTTGCTGAGCACAGACAGAAGTTGGCTCAGTTGGGCGTGGATAGTTTTGAGGTTCGCCAGTTGAAGGATTGGGATCAGCCTAAGGATGGCTTGATTATTCCGGGTGGTGAGAGTACCACTCAGGCGAAACTCTTGAATGAACTGGGATTGATGGAGCCTGTGAAGGAGGCGATTGCTGCCGGTTTGCCAGTTTATGGTACTTGTGCCGGCTTGATTCTTCTTGCCAAGAAGATTGAGGGTGAGCCTAGTCAGCGCATTGCTTCGATGGACATCACGGCTTTGAGAAATGCCTACGGTCGCCAGTTGGGCAGTTTCTACATTGAGGCTCCGATGAAGGGCATCGAGGGCAACATCCCAATGACTTTCATTCGTGCCCCATATATTAAAGAGGTGTGGGGAGATGCTGAGGTTCTGGCTGAAGTAGATGGCAAGATTGTGGCTGCCCGCCAGGGTAACCAGCTGGTTACAGCCTTTCATCCCGAATTGAATGAAAGCCTGGAGATTCATAAGTATTTTCTGGGGATGTGCAGGAAATAAGAGTAGGGCATAGTTCAGTACCGACACGTCCTGAACAAAAACTTTTCCCAGCACGCCCTAAAAGGGCAAAAGCTTCATATATACAAAGCTTTTGCCCTTTCAGGGCGACTTCTTGTATCTATCATATACCCAGGGCGTTGCCCTGGGCTAAGAGCTTTTGCCCTTTCAGGGCGTGCCGGGCAAATTTTGCTTCAGGACATACCTAAAAACTACAACAACTCAGGAAGCTGGAAGAGCTTCACGCTGTTGCTGCCCTTGATGAGGATATAATGGTCGTGAGGCTGGTTCGCCTTGAGCGCTTCCTTCACTTCCTCTACATTCTGGAACTTGCGGTAGCTGCATGGAATATCCTTGAACTCATCGCCTACCAGCCATACATTCTCCAGACCGGCTGCCTGCAATTGATCTACTACCTTCTGGTGCTCCTCGTGGCTCACTTCGCCGAGCTCGCCCATCTGTCCGAGAATCGCCATCTTATGAGGCACATCCATCACGCGGAAGTTCTCGATGGCGGCTGCCATGCTCGATGGGTTGGCATTGTAGGCATCTACCACCAGCTTGTTATGCGCCGTCTCTTCCAACTGTGAACGATTATTGCTTGGGATGTAATTCTCCAGGGCGTGATCTATCTGCTGAGGCTTCACGTCGAAATGAAGTCCGATGGTGATGGCGGCAAGCATGTTGTCGATGTTGTAGGAGCCGATGAGATGAGTCTGAACCTCATGCCAGTCGAAACTCTCTGTGCGCCAGCGGAACTTCAGGAATGGAGCGCAGGAGATGACTTCTCCCCATACATCGCAGTTCTCATCCTTGCCGTAGGTGATGAGGCGGTTGATGTTGCGCTGCTCAGCCATCTGCATCAGATGCTCGTTGTCGGCATTGATGAAGACGAGGGCATCGTTGGCTGCGAGGTAATCATAGAGTTCTCCCTTGGTCTTCTTCACGCCTTCGAAGCTTCCGAATCCCTGCAGGTGGGCACGGCCCACATTGGTAATCATACCGCAGGTTGGCTCCACGTATTCCACGAGTTTCCGGATGTCGTCTGGATGGGAAGCACCCATTTCTACAACGGCAATCTCATGCTCTGGTGAGAGACGGAAGAGCGTCTTTGGTACGCCTACATCATTATTGAAGTTACCCTGGGTGAACATCACGTTGAACTTCTCGCCGAGAACGGCAGAGACGAGTTCCTTGGTGGTGGTCTTGCCGTTGGTTCCGGTGATTCCTACCACAGGAATATCGAAGTGGCGGCGATGCTCACGGGCTAGTTCCTTGAAGGTGGTGAGGCAATCCTCTACGAGGATGTAGCGCTCGTCGCCTTCCTTGGCATACTCTTTTTCATCAACAATCACATAGGCACAGCCTTTCTCCAAAGCCATGTCGGCAAACTTGTTGCCATCAAACGATGCGCCCTTCAAAGCCAGGAAGATGCTGCCCTCTGGGCAGTCGCGGCTGTCAGTGGTAATCACTGGGTGCGCTTGGTAAATCTGATAGAGTTCTGAAATATCCATAGTCTATAACTGTTATTTTGGGTGCAAAAGTAATCTAAATTATGGACATAACAAACAATTTTCCCAAAAAATGATGGTAATCTCGAATATTCTTTCTATTTTTGCAGAAATATTCGATGAATCTTTAGAAAGTGAGGCTCTTAATGGGTAGTAGAGATGAAAAAGATAAAACGAAAGTAAGGAAGGAAAAGCTGGCAGGCTATTTCTATAATCTATCCCAGTTGATATTTACGGGAACTGGGGTTGGAGGCGTGTTGCCGTTTTTACAAGGAACGGCTTCATCAGGAGATATTTCCGTATTAGTTTTTGGCGCAGTTGCAACAATTGTCTGTGCATACTTTGCCAATAGAATTTTAAAATATTAGGATTTATGAGTTATTTAGCGTTATTTTTTATGATAACTTCTATTGTTGTTATTGCTCTTATAGCTTGGAGTTATACAAAGTCGGGCGAAAAGTGGCTTAAAGAGTTATAATCCAATGGAATATACAATCAATATCAAGGGGCACTTGATGGATTTGAGTACCCCTCAGGTGATGGGCATCCTGAATGTTACGCCCGACAGTTTCTACTCAGGAAGTAGAAAGCAGACAGAAATGGAGATAGCTCAGAGAGCTAATCAGATTATAGAAGAAGGTGGAAGCATCATTGATGTGGGCGCATTCTCCACCCGTCCCGGTGCCGATGAAGTATCGGAAGAGGAGGAGGGAAGACGCCTGAAGTTTGCTCTCGACATCGTTCGCAGGGAGCAACCGGATGCTGCCGTCTCCGTAGATACCTATCGCCCTACCTTGGCACGCAAGTGTATCGAGGAGTGGGGAGCCGATATCATCAACGATGTATCAGAAGGTGGAATCACAGGCATCACCAATGTGCCGCTGGAGCAGAGACAGGAGGAATATCCAGAAATGTTCCGTGTGGTGGGCGAACTGAAGGTACCTTATATCTTAACGTCGGTGCAGCCTACGCTCGCCAAGATGATGAAGGGCTTTGCAAGAGAGGTACAGCAGTTGCGTGACCTGGGTGCCAAGGATATCATCCTCGACCCAGGCTTCGGCTTCGGCAAGAATCTCATTCAGAATTATCAGATTTATGATGAGATGGAGAAGTTAAACGTACTGGAACTTCCAATGCTCGTAGGTATCTCACGCAAAAGCATGATCTACAAGCTGCTGGGTGGCGATGCCACTACATCGTTCAATGGAACCGCAGTGCTTGATACCATTGCCCTGATGAAGGGAGCCAGCATCCTTCGTGTTCACGATGTGAAGGAAGCGGCTGAGGCTGTGAAAATCGTAGAAGCCATGAAGGAGGGCAGAGTATGATAGAGTTTGGAATCAAAGATGCTTTAGATGTACTTCTGGTAGCCTCGCTGCTCTTCTATGTCTATCGACTGATGAAGGAATCCCGCTCGCTGAACATCTTCGTGGGCATCATGCTTTTTGTACTGATCTGGCTTTTCGTAAGCCAGGTACTCGAAATGCGTCTGCTGGGTTCTATCCTGGATAAATTGGTGAGTGTGGGAGTCATCGCCCTTATCGTCATCTTCCAGGAAGACATCCGCCGATTCCTCTATGAGATTGGTTCGCAGAAAAGTATGCGCCGGCTGGTGCGCTTCTTCCACTCCAGCAAGGAAAGTCAGAAGGAGGCAAACAAGGAGACGATCATGCCTATCGTGCTTGCCTGCATGAGCATGGCTAAGAAATATGTGGGTGCCCTCATCGTGATAGAGCGAGGCGTGCCTTTGAAGGATATCATGGATACGGGCGAGGAGATAGATGCTAAAATCAACCAGCGGTTGATAGAGAACATCTTCTTCAAGAACTCACCTCTGCACGATGGAGCCATGGTGGTAAGCAACAAGCGAATCATGGCAGCAGGCTGTATCCTCCCCGTGAGTCACAACCTGGATATTCCCAAGGAACTGGGACTCCGCCACCGTGCAGCCCTGGGTATCTCGCAGAGCAGTGATGCCATTGCCGTTATCGTTTCTGAAGAGACGGGACGAATCAGCGTAGCCATCAAAGGCGAGTTCAAGCTCCGACTCTCTGCCGAGGAACTGGAAAGTATCCTCACTCAGGAAATGTTATAAGAGCGAAGAGTGAAGAAGGAAAGCACATGAATTCTTCACTCTTCACTCTTAATTCTTTACTTTTCCTACTACGTAAACCTTTACGATAATGATTATCTCCCGTTTTAGCTTTTTTTACACATTTTAGTGAGTGTTATTTCAAAATAAATATGTACTTTTGCAAAGTCGATATGGCAAAACGGCAAAAAACAAGCCGTAGCTCTTTATTAGATTGACAAATCTACTATCGAAGATAACAAAATTATATAAATAAAGAAATAAAATGGATTTATTACAGCAAATCGTAGCTCGCGCTAAAGCTGACAAGCAGCGCATCGTGCTCCCTGAAGCAGAAGAGGAGCGTACATTGAAAGCAGCCGATAAAGTTTTGGCTGATGATCTCGCAGACATCATCCTCATCGGTAACCCTGCCAATATTAAGAATCTCGCTGCTCAGTGGGGTCTTAACAACATCGACAAGGCTACTATCGTTGATCCACAAAACAACCCTAAGACTGAGGAGTATGCTGAGAAGCTCGCTGAACTTCGCAAGAAGAAGGGCATGACCATAGAGCAGGCTCGTGAACTCGTAACTAAGAATAACCTCTACCTCGGTTGCATGATTATCAAGACAGAGGGTGCTGATGGTCAGATTTCTGGTGCATTGAGCACAACTGGCGATACTCTTCGTCCAGCTCTCCAGATTATCAAATGTACTCCAGGTATCACTTGCGTAAGTGGTGCTATGTTGCTCATCTCAGACCAGAAGCAGTATGGTCAGGATGGCGTAGTGGTAATGGGTGACGTTGCTGTAACTCCAAACCCTACAGCAGACCAGCTTGCTCAGATTGCCTATACAACAGCTCATACTGCTCAGTCAGTAGCTGGTATTGCTGATCCTCAGATTGCCATGCTGAGCTTCTCAACAATGGGTAGTGCCAAGGATGCTATCAACAAGGAGACAGGCAAGAGTGTTTATATCATCGACAAGGTAAAGGATGCTGTAGCTATCGCTAAGGAGAAGTTCCCTGAGCTTCATCTCGACGGTGAGCTTCAGGCTGATGCTGCCCTCGTTCCTGAGGTAGCTGCCAAGAAGGCTCCAAAGTCTGAGGTTGCAGGTAAGGCTAACGTATTGGTAGTTCCAAACCTCGAGGTAGGTAACATCGGCTACAAGCTCGTTCAGCGCCTGGGTGGTGCCATCGCTATCGGTCCTATCCTCCAGGGTATCGCTCGTCCTGTTAACGACCTTTCTCGTGGTTGCTCTGTAGATGACATCTACTATATGGTAGCTATCACAGCTTGCCAGGCACAGGATGCAAAGAAGGCTTAATCAACTAACTTTATTTATAACATTACAAACTAAACATTATGAAAGTATTGGTTCTGAACTGTGGTAGTTCATCTATCAAGTACAAGTTATATAATATGGACGATGAGTCTGTATTGGCACAGGGTGGTGTAGAGCGTATCGGTCTTGATAACGCTTTCATCAAGGTGAAATTGCCTAACGGCGAGAAGAAGCAGATCATGCACGACATGCCTGACCACAAGGAAGGTGTGAACTTCGTGTTCAAGTGCCTGCTCGACCCAGAAATCGGCGCCATCAAGGACTTGAAGGAAATCGACGCTGTAGGTCACCGCGTAGTGCAGGGTGGTGACAAGTTCAAGGAGAGTGTCATCGTTGACCAGAGCGTAGAGGATGGTATCGAGGAACTTTGCGACCTCGCTCCTGTTCACAACGCAGGTCACCTGAAGGGTATCCGTGCCGTAGATTCATTGATGCCTGGCACTCCTCAGGTTTGCGTATTCGACAACGCATTCCACAGCACAATGCCTGACTACGCTTACCTCTATGCAATTCCTTACGAGTTGTACGAGAAGTATCACGTACGCCGTTATGGTTTCCACGGAACATCTCACCGTTATGTTTCTAAGCGTGTATGCGAGATTCTCGGTCTCGACCAGAACAACTCTAAGATCATCACTTGCCACATCGGTAACGGTGGCTCTGTAGCTGCTGTATTGAATGGTAAGGTATTGGATACTTCAATGGGCTTGACTCCATTGGCTGGTTTGATGATGGGTTCACGTTGTGGTGACATCGATGCTTCTGCCGTTACATACTTGATGGAGAAGTTGAACATGAAGCCACAGGAGATGGCTGACTTCCTGAACAAGAAGAGTGGTGTGCTCGGTATTACAGGTATTTCTTCTGATATGCGCGACATCGAAAAGGCAGCTAACGAGGGTAACGAGAAGGCTCAGTTGGCTCTCCGTATGTATGAGTATCGTATCAAGAAGTACATCGGTGCTTACACAGCTGCTATGGGTGGCGTTGACGCTATCGTATTCACAGCTGGTGTTGGTGAGAACCAGACCGACCTCCGCGAGGATTCTTGCAAGAACCTGGAGTATCTTGGCATCAAGATCAATAAGGAGGTTAACGACAAGGTTCGTGGCGAGGAAGCTGTCATCTCTACCGATGACAGCAAGGTGAAGGTAGTTGTAGTTCCTACCGATGAGGAGATTGTTATCGCTCGCGATACAATGGAATTGGTTTCCAAGAAGTAATTCCACACAATACTATATAATATAAGGTGAAGACTAAAGACAGCAATGGATGGTCTTCACCTTATTTATTTCTTTCTTATCATTATTACATGATGAGGCTCCTGCCTGATGAGGATGGAAGCATCACTTAAATTTTGAGAATTATGAAAACAAAGATTGTAACTTTCGGAGAAATATTGCTTAGAATATCTAAGCCTGGTTATCAACGGTTATTCCAAGGTCACCGTATGTTCGGCAACTATGGTGGCAGCGAGGCAAATGCAGCCATCTCTCTGGCTTATTTGGGCGATAACGTGGAGTATGTAACCCGATTGCCATACGGCGAGATGGGTGAAGCTGCGCTGATGCATCTCAGGGAGTTTGGTTTGAATGTTTCTCATGTTGTGCGTGGTGGCGATCGTCTCGGTACCTATTACTTCGAGGAAGCTGTGGCGATGCGCAACTCCCGTGTAGTCTATGACCGCAAGAACTCTTCTTTCTATTCCTTGAAGCGTGGTATGGTGAAATGGAATCAGGTACTGGCAGATGCTGCCGTATTCCATTGCTCAGGTATTACCTGCGCCATCAGCCGTGATGCGATGGAATCTACCATGGATGCCATCAAGCTGGCGGTTGCTGATGGGCTGACCATCGCCTGCGATATCAACTATCGCAAGAATCTCTGGGGATACGGTCTGGAACCTCACGATGTGCTCTTCCAGATGATGCAGTATAGCGATATCATCTTCGGTGATCAGAATGAGTGGGAGATAGCCAGTGGAGTGCCTCATATTCCTTTCGAGGCTTTGGATGAAAACTATGTAATAGACAGGGAGGCTTATCTGTCGTATTTCCGCAAGATGCACCGTCTCTTCCCTAAATGCAAGAAGATGGTAATGGCTGTAAGAAACCAGATTGCCAGCAGCCATCATACCTTGAGTGGTCTGCTCTATGATGCTGTAGAGGATCAGCTCTATACAACGAGAATCTACGACATACAGCCTATCGTTGATCCGATGGGTGTAGGCGATGCCTTCATTGCTGCCTATATCCACGCCCACCAGAAGTGGGGCGATGAGAACCAGTATTGCCTGGATTTCTCTCTCTCGGCCAGTGCCATCAAGAATACGATTCCGGGCGATCAGAATCTGGTATCTGAAGAAGAAATCATCAGCAATATGACTTCTTCGGGAGGAAGAATCCAGCGATAGGAATAAAACAAGATTACAATAGAACTATAAAATTCGTGTGATAAGAATAAAGGGCAGTCCAAATCGGGCTGCCCTTTATTCTTGTAGCTTATTTATTGTTATGGTTGGCTTTCGCCTTCCACATATTCTTCCATAAACATGTGTTCGCCATCGAATACGGCATAGGTGAACTGCCATATCCAGTCGCCCAGAATCATCAGGCGGGTCTTTTTGCTCAGCATCAGGTCCAGCTCTATGTGGCGGTGTCCGAACATGAAGTAATCTATATCCTTGTGACTTTGCATATACTGTTTGGCAAAGCGTACCAGGAATTCCTTCTTTTCGCCCATATAAGGCTCCTCCTTGCCATCGGCACGTTTCAAGCGGCTATGCTTCGCCCAGTTCAGTCCCAAGGACAATCCCCAGCGAGGATGAATGGCATTCAGCAGCCGTTGGCAGGTGCGGTTGTGGAACATCGCCTTTAGGAACTTGAACTTCTTGTCCGGGTCACCCAGACCGTCACCATGGGCAAGGAAGAACACCTTGTCGTAAATTTCCACGGTCTGTGGTTTATGGTGAACGATCAGTCCGCACTCTTCTTCCAGGTAGCCGTATGTCCATAAGTCGTGATTGCCGGTGAAGAAATGTACTTCCACTCCCATATCCGTCAACTCCGAGAGCTTACCCAGGAATCGGGTGTAGCCTTTCGGTACCACATATTTATACTCGTTCCAGAAATCAAACATATCGCCCAGCAGATAGATGGCTGCAGCCTTGTGCTTGATGCTGTCGAGGAAACGTACGAGTCTGCGTTCCTGCATTCTGCCGTGTGGGATTGCCCACGAGCCGAGATGCGCATCAGAGAGGAAATATACATTTTTCATAAGCGATTCTTTTTAAGTGAAGAGTGAAGAATGAAGAGTGAATAATGAAGAGTGAATAATTCAACGGTTTTGGCTATTCAAAACCGAGTTCTACACGAGCTTCCTCGCTCATCATACTCTGATCCCAGGCTGGTTCGAATACGAGGTTTACATTGGCAGACTTGACACCCTCTACGCTATCCACCTTGGTGCGCACATCCTCAAGGATGAAGTCGGCAGCAGGGCAGGATGGGGCAGTAAAGGTCATGTCAAGATCTACGGTAGCATCGTCTTTTACGTCTATCTTGTAAATCATACCCAGATCCCAGATATTCACAGGTATTTCAGGGTCGTAAACGGTCTTGAGTACATCTACGATCTTTTCTTCTATCTTTGTCTTTTCTTCTTGTGTCATAATAATCTTTGTTTTTGCCTACAAAGATACTGCAAAATGGGGACAATACAAAAAGAAAAGACACTTTTTTCTTCGTGCCTGCTTAATAATACCGGAAAAAGTTTATAATTTGCCTTTATCGTGATAGGAATAAAAGGCTCCGTCGGTGATGATGACGTGGTCCATGAAGAAGATGCGCATGATTTCGCAGGCTTTCTGAATCTGAAGGGTGAGCTGGTCGTCTGCCTTGCTGGGGAGCGGACTGTTGCTCGGGTGATTGTGACAGAAGGCAATGATGGTGGCGTTGTTGAGTACGGCTTCCTTGATGAGCAGTCGGATGTCCACGGCTGTTTCCGTAATGCCTCCGTGCGAGATACAGGAAGCCTTGATGAGCTTGAAATTCTGGTTCATCATCAATACCCATGCTTCCTCGGTATTGAGATCCTGCATCTTGGGGAGCATATAGTTGTAGATGGCGAGAGAAGAACCCAAATCCGGGCGATAGCCTATCTTGTCAAGGGCACGACGCTTCCCCAGCTCACAGGCTGCAAGCACGGTAATCGCTTTCGCGGGTCCCATACCTTTGTAGCGGGTGAGTTCCTTGATAGTCATCTTGCCGAGAGTATTGAGATTGTTGTCGCAGTCTTTCATGATGTGCTTCATCAAATCTACTGCGCTCTCGTCTTGAGAGCCGGAACCTATTAGTATGGCTAGCAGTTCGGCATTGGATAGTGCTGATGCTCCTAGTCGCTCCAGTTTTTCTCGAGGTTTGTCTTCCTCTGCCCATTGCGAAATAGAAAGCTTCTCACTCATAGTGATTTATTTATAGAAAGTCTTGTTGTATGCGCTGAATTCGCTCTGTCCGAGCAGGCATCTCTTCCACCAGGCTGAAAGGAATCCGCAGCCGTAACCCATCAGCTGGGTGAAGGCGGCACGTATGCTCAGCACGCCAATCTTCACACTGTGATTCTTCCTGCTGCTGTCGATGAACAGCGCAATGATATAGAGAATGATGCCAAGTAGGCCGATGCAGCCCAATGCTGCCATCGCATTGCCCAGGGTTGGGAATACGTGGACGGTGCCCAGCATATACGGCAGGAATCCGAAGAAGAGCAGAAGGAGCGTACCTGTCACGCCCACGGTGAAGACCATCGGCAGGAGATGTACGAGCTTGAGGCTCTCGGGATATTTCTTGTAGAGGTTGATGCGGGCGATACCGCTGTTATATACCTGTCGCCAGAATTTGCGGAAGTCGGTGCGGCGCTTATGCCATACCCATGCTTCAGGGAACAGACGGCAACGGCAGCCTGCCTTGAAGATACGGATGGAGAAATCGATGTCCTCACCAAAACGCATGTTGGAAAAGCCATTCAACTTGAGATAAACGTCCCTGCGGATGCCCATGTTGAATGAACGAGGGTAGAACTTATCCATTTTCTTCTTTCCGCCACGGATACCACCGGTGGTAAAGAAAGAAGTCATGGAATAAGAAATGGCTTTCTGAGTATCTGTAAATGATGAGTGTGCCTTGTCGGGACCGCCGAATGCATCGGCAGGTTCACGGCTCAACTCATCACTTACAGCCTTCAGATAGCCCTCTGGCAAGACCACGTCGCTGTCGAGTATCAGCAGATACTCGCCCTTGGCACGCTCGGCACCATAGTTGCGACTCTGACCCGGACCAGAGTTCTCCTTATAGTAATAATGTATATCCATCAGGTTTTCGTATCGCTTGCACACTTCCTTGCAGGGAGTCTGCGAGCCATCCTCTACGATGACAACCTCGAAGTCCTTCTCCGTCTGATGGGTAAGGCTCTCTAACAGTTCGTCCACTTCGTCAGGACGGTTGAATACTGGTACTATGATGGAATATTTCATTCTTCTTACTATTAAGGGTTAAGTTTGCTCGATAAGAGCGTAATCTTCTTGTTGAAAGACGGATTACTCGCTTACACGACCGAGGTAGCTACCGTCACGAGTATCAACCTGGATGGTCTCGCCCTCGTTAACGAACAAAGGAACGCGAACCTCAGCACCAGTCTCGAGAGTAGCTGGCTTGGTAGCGTTGGTAGCAGTGTTACCCTTTACACCTGGCTCAGAGTGAGTGATCTTCAGGGTAGTCTTTGCTGGCATTTCAGCCAAGAGGATAGTACCGTCTGTAGTATCAGTAACAACCTCAACTACGTCACCCTCCTTCATGTACTGACCACCGGTAACGTTCTCCTTAGCGATAGGCACCTGCTCGAAAGTCTCCTGGTTCATGAAGATGCAACCAGTAGCGTCCTCGTAGAGGTACTGGTAAGGACGGCGCTCAACGCGAACATCCTCCAATTTGAAACCTACCTGGAATGTACGTTCCAATACACGACCGTCGGCAACATTCTTCAATTTTGTGTTCATTACGGTGTTACCTTTACCTGGCTTTCTGTGCTGAAAGTCGATGCAAACCCATACTTTGCCATCCATACGGATGCAAGTTCCAATCTTAATTTCCTGTGAATTAATCATTTCTTGTTTTATCTTGAATGTTATTATTATTCTCGTAATCGGGTGCAAAGTTACGGCAAAATGATGAAAAAACAAAGGGAAAATCGAAAAAAACATAAATATTTAAGCTAAATTTGGTAGTTTTCTTGGTTATTTGAGAAATTATGCGTAATTTTGCAGCCCAAAAAGGGCTTATTTTGCTCTTTTGTGAAGAATATTAATTAAAAAATAAATAAGAAAAATGAAAAGAACATTTCAGCCTCACAATCGTCGTCGCGTGAACAAGCATGGTTTCCGTGAGCGTATGGCAACAAAGAATGGTCGTCGCGTATTGGCTTCTCGCCGTGCTCATGGCCGCAAGAAGTTAACTGTTTCTGACGAGCACCACGGAAAGTAATTTCCGATAGGGAAATTCGTCTATTGACGATGACATTAAAAGCAGCAAGGAGAGATTCTTTGCTGCTTTTTGTGTTTTTATGACTTTTTATATTGTGATGAAACGCAAAAACTTGGCGTTTTATTTTGTATTGTCTTCGATTATTCCTATCTTTGCACCAAAAAAGAAAGAATGACTTCATCTGAGTTTATAAATAAGTTTAAGAGTAAGTATCTCTGGGGCAACCTGGGCGCCATGTTCCTGGTGCTGGTTTTGCTCTGCGTCGGTGTCAAGTTCGGCATCGATATCTACACCCATCATGGTGAGGCCATCCGTGTGCCGGATATCAGATACAAGAATATCAATGATGCCACCCGCATCCTCGATGATGCCGGATTGGAAATAGTGGTTTCGGATACCGGATATGTCCGTTCGCTCCCTGCCGACTGTATCCTGGAGCAGACGCCGGCGTTCGGAGAGGTGGTAAAGTCGGGGCATATCATCTATGTCACGATCAATTCTAACCATTCTCCTCGCATCACCATTCCTGATGTCATCGACAACAGTTCTCTGAGAGAGGCGATGGCTAAGTTGACTGCCATGGGATTCAAGCTGGGTTCACCGGAGTACATACCTGGCGAGGAAGACTGGGTTTACGGTATTCTCGTTAAGGGCAGGCATGTGGTGGCTGGCGATAAGGTTTCTATCGATGATGTGCTCATCATTCAGGTAGGTAATGGTCAGCGCGATACTACCGACTCCTTCGATATGGTGGATCCTGTCTATCACGAAAACGATGATGTGATGGAGGGAGAAGGTGATGGTACTGAAAGCACCGAAGATAACTTCGAGGTGGTTCCGGGAACTGAATCTACAGAAACAGCCCCTGCTACACACGAACACCAGCAGAAAGAGGTGGTGGAGTAGGAGAAGTGAAGAACGATGAGTGAAGAATTCAATAGTAAGTACGAATGATTTTTTTAGATTATATATATAATAAGGTATATGCTCCTGTAGAGGATGGCTTCGGGTTTGATGATGCAGGAGATTTGGATGAACTTGATGATGAACTCCAGATGGAGGGAGAGGGTGCTGCTCCGGCTGGCGAAGGAGGCGATGACCTCTACGAGCATTGGAAGGTGCAGGTGGATGCCAACCAGGATCCTGTCCGCATAGACAAGTATCTGGCTGATAAGATGGCTTACCAGAGCCGCAACCGCATTCAGCAGGCAGCTGATGCCGGATTTATTCATGTAAACGGTAAACCGGTGAAGAGCAATTACAAGGTGCGCCCGAACGACATCGTTACGCTGATGCTCGACCGCCCTCGTCATGAAACAAGCATCAAGCCGGAAGAAATCGACATCAATGTGGTTTATGAAGACGACCAGTTGATGGTGGTTAACAAAAAGGCAGGAATGGTGGTTCATCCGGGAGCCGGAAACTTCCATGGCACCCTGATTCAGGCTGTGGCCTGGCACCTGCGCGATATGCCGGAGTTTGATGCCAACGACCCGGAAGTGGGTCTGGTCCATCGCATCGACAAGGATACCAGCGGATTGCTCGTAGTAGCCAAGACTCCTACTGCCAAGACGGCATTGGGCAAGCAGTTCTTCAACAAGACTACCCATCGCAGTTACAATGCGCTGGTATGGGGTAATATCGTGGAGGATGAGGGACGCATCGAGGGCAATATCGGTCGTGACCCGAAGAACCGTCTCCGCATGAAGGTCTTCGATCCGGATAGCGGTATTGGCAAGAGTGCAGTTACCCATTATAAGGTTTTGGAGCGCTTCGGCTATACCACCTTGGTACAGTGCATCCTGGAAACGGGCCGTACCCATCAGATCCGTGCCCACATGAAGCAGATCGGTCATCCGCTCTTCATGGATGAGACCTATGGTGGTGCCGAGATCCTGAGAGGTCAGCGCAGCAGTGGTTACAAGGCTTTCATACAGAATTGCTTCAAGCTCTGCCCACGTCAGGCTCTCCATGCCAAGACCCTCGGCTTCGTGCATCCTGTTACCAAGCAGCAGATGGACTTCGACAGCGAGTGGCCTGATGATTTTAGACAATTAATAGAAAAGTGGCGCGGCTTCATCGCAGGCACCACAAAAGATACATTCAAAAATATTTAGAGATTATGGAAAATAGCAAGAGAACGATAGCCATCGTATGTGGTGGTGATTCTTCTGAGCACGATGTTTCTTTGCGCTCAGGTCAGGGTTTGTACTCATTCTTCGACAAGGAGCGTTATCATATCTATCTCGTCGATGTAAAGGGCACCGACTGGCACGTGGCTTTAGATAACGGTGAGACTATTGATATTGACAAGAACGACTTCTCGTTTGTGAAAGACGGCAAGCATATCTATTTCGATTATGCTTATATCACCATCCACGGACAGCCTGGCGAGAATGGTGTGATGCAGGGCTACTTCGACCTCATCCACTTGCCATATTCTACAAGCGGTGTGCTGGTAGAGGCAATGACCTTCGACAAGTATGTGCTCAACAACTACCTGCGTGGTTTCGGCGTAAACGTGGCTGACAGTATCTTGCTCCGTCGTGGCGAACAGTATGATGAGGACGAGATTGCCGAGCGCATCGGTATGCCTTGTTTCGTAAAGCCTGCTGCCGACGGTAGTAGCTTCGGTGTGAGCAAGGTGAAGAATGCTGACCAGTTGGCTCCAGCCCTCCGTGTAGCTTTCATGGAGAGCAACGAGGTGATGATTGAAGGCTTCCTCGATGGTACTGAGATTTCTCAGGGCATCTACAAGACAGCCGAGAAGACCGTTGTCTTGCCAGCTACAGAGGTGGTAACCAGCAATGAGTTCTTCGATTATGATGCCAAGTACAATGGTCAGGTACAGGAAATCACTCCAGCCCGTCTCTCTCCTGAGACTGCAGAAGAGGTGGCAAAGACCACATCCCGCATCTACGATATCCTCCATGCCAACGGTATCATCCGCATCGACTATATCATCTCTAAGGATAAGGACGGTAAGGACAAGGTGAATATGCTGGAGATCAATACCACTCCAGGTATGACCGTTACCAGCTTCATTCCTCAGCAGGTGCGCGCTGCAGGCCTTGACATCAAGGATGTGCTCAGCGACATCGTGGAGAATCAGTTCTAGAATTTATAAATCACATATATGGTTCTGCGACTTTCTCGCAGAGCCATATATATTAAAAGGTATATATTAAAAGGTATATATTATGAAGATCCCTCAAGAATTTGATACCATTCGACCTTGGGAGCCGGAAGACCTTCCTGAGGTGTTCGACCGTTTGCTTTCAAACGATCAGTTCAAGCAAGTACTTGCTTATCTTTATCCACAAGTTCCTTTTGAGATGATTGCCCAGAAGTTGAAGGCTTGCAAGACCAATCTCGACTTCCAGTTGGCTTTCGCCTACGATTTTGTTCAAGGCATCCTGAAGAAGGCTGCAACGGGTTGTGAGATGGATTGCGCAGCCATCGATAATACCCGCAACTATACCTTCATCAGTAACCATCGTGATATCGTGCTCGATTCAGCTTTCCTCGATGTAATGCTTATCGACAATGGCTTCAAGACCACCTGCGAGATTGCTATCGGAGATAACCTCCTGTCGCTTCCTTGGGTGAAGGACCTGGTACGTGTCAACAAGGCGTTTATCGTGGAGCGTGCTCTGAGCATGCGCCAGATGCTGATGTCAAGCAAACGTCTTTCCGATTACATGCATTTCGCCATCAAGGAGAAGAACGAGAATATTTGGATTGCCCAGCGAGAGGGTAGATCCAAGGATAGCGATGACCGTACCCAGAAGAGCATCCTCCAGATGATGGCGATGGGCGGTGAAGGAAGTATTATCGAACGATTGAAGCAGCTCCATCTCGTACCGCTGTCTATCAGCTATGAGTACGACCCTTGCGACTTCCTCAAGGCTAAGGAGTATCAGCAGAAGCGTGATGTGGAAGGATGGAAGAAGGGACCTATGGATGATCTCGTAAGCATGCAGACCGGCATCTTCGGTTACAAGGGACATGTGCATTATCATGCAGCCCCATGTATCGATGAGTATCTGGATACCCTCGACCCTGAGATGCCGAAGCAGGAACTCTTCAATACCATTGCTGCCCATCTTGATCACGAGATACATAGCCACTACCGTCTCTATCCAGGCAATTATGTGGCGCTCGATCTCTTGGAGAATACCGAGGCTCATGCTTCTGAATATACACCGGAAGATAAGGCTCGCTTCGAGAAATATATCGCAGGACAGTTGGCAAAGATTCAGCTTCCAGACAAGGATGAAGCCTTCCTGAAGGAGAAGATTTTAACGATGTATGCCAACCCGGTTCGCAATTTTCTTGCTACAAAGTAACGAGAAGAATCAAATAGAGTGATACTTTTTTGCTCTTTATGCGAAAATGTACCACAAAAACTGTTAAAATGTTAAGTGTACGATAAACACTGAAGGTTAACAAACCTTTCGTGTTTATCGTCATTTCTTAAAAAAAATAACCTTAGTAACGAAAAATACATAAATTAAGCAAAATAGTATCACCTTTTTTCGAAAAAGTATTGTACTTTTGCAGCGGTGATACGAATGTGAAAGATACCACTATAAGATACACCCACATCGTTTCGCCGGAAATACAGCTAAAATAACAAACTAACAAAATAACAAAATAAAAAGTAATGACCTATGAGTATCAATTCAGCTTGAAATGAAAGAAGGATTGTTTCCGTGCAGCTGGTAGTTGCAGGGAGATAAGAGAGTGTGGCTATTTGCTAGTCAATTAAGTAATGTTTATTCTATTCAAACCTAGAAAGTACATAAGTATGAATCTAAACTTAAGAAAATCAGTGCTGCTTGTTGGAGCGTTGGCATCCTTAGGCTTGAGTTACACAACTGAAGCTTTGGCAACATCTCCAAATTTTGCTGTTAACTCAGTACAGCAGTCTAAGAAGGTTACCGGTAATGTAAGTGACGCAGAAGGTCCTATCATCGGTGCAAGTGTAGTAGAGAAAGGTAATGCCGGAAATGGTACAGTTACCGACTTGGATGGTAACTTCTCATTGAACGTGAAGCCTGGTGCTACTATTGTTATTACTTATATCGGTTACCAGAAGCAGGAAATCGTTGTAGGTAATCAGTCTAATTTTAACGTCACAATGAAGACAGACGACAAGACTCTCGAAGAAGTTGTTGTCGTAGGTTATGGTGTTCAGAAGAAGAAACTCGTTACCGGTTCTACCATCGAGGTGAAGGGTGATGATATTCAGAAGATGAATACCACTCAGGTGTTGGGCGCCTTGCAGAGCCAGACTCCTGGTGTAAACATTCAGGCGGCTTCCGGTCAGCCTGGTGATGGCTTTAAGATTTCTATCCGTGGTGCCGGTACCAACGGCAACACAGCTCCTCTTTATATTATTGATGGTGTAGCAGGTGATATCAACAACTTGAACCCTGCCGACATCGAGCGTATCGACGTTTTGAAGGATGCCGCATCCTGTGCCATTTACGGTTCTGCTGCTGCCAATGGTGTTATCCTTGTAACTACCAAGCAGGGTAAACTGGGTAAGATCCAGGTATCTTACGATGCCAACGTAGGTTGGGCTAACGTATATCGCATGCCAAAGATGCTGACAGCCAAGCAGTATATGGAGGTAATGGATCAGGTGCGTTTCAATAGTGGTGAAAGTGGCTACGATTGGAAGAGCATTATGGGCGAAGACCTCTACAACTCTTATATGGATGGTTCTAACGAAGGAACCAACTGGGTAGAGGCTATCCGCAACAAAAATGCCGTTACAACGAGTCATTCTCTGAACGTTACTGGTGGTTCCGACCGTTCTACCTTCTCTATGGGTGCTGGTTATCAGTATCAGGATGGTGTGTTTGGCAAGGTTGTTAAGTCAGACTACCGCCGTTTCACCTTCCGTATCAATTCAGAGCATGTCATCTATCGCAACGACAAGGGCATGGATGTTGTAAAGATTGGTGAGAATATCTACTATCAGCACAAGCAGAATCAGGGTATCCAGATTGGTGGCCAGTATAGCAATGAGCTTTCTAACATGCTCCGTGCTAACCCTGCTATCCCTATGTATAATGCCGACGGCAGTTATACCAAGGCTGAGGATTTGAAGAACTGGGTTGATAATTACAACTCTTATTCTGTAAACCCAGTCTATAAGATGTTGAACCAGCAGTCTGGTCACAACAAGAGCATCAACCAGAATCTGCATGCTACAGGTTATTTGGAGATCCAGCCAATCAAGAATCTGGTTTACCGTGGACAGTTGAATTACAATCAGAATACTTGGACATGGCGTACATTCCTCCCTATATTCGATGCCAACAGAACCAATGCGGATTATTTCCGAACAGAGGATAAGGCAACAAACCAGATTGGAACAAGTTGGGGATGGAGTACAACAAATACCTTGAGTTATAAGTTTGACTTGCAGAAGAAGCACAACTTCGACATCCTGGTCGGTACAGAGTATGGTGAGAGCCGTCCTGACTTCGGTTTCTCCTTGAATGCTACATCTTCTAATTCGGTGTTTGGCGATATGACTCATGCTTACATGACCTATATGAAGAATAATAATGCTGCTGCCGTTACTGGTACTCCTTGTGATGATTCTCGCAGTATGTCTTACTTCGGTCGTGTCAACTACAACTTCAATGAGAAGTATATGCTTTCTGCCATCATGCGTGCCGATGGTAACTCTAAGTTCGCTCCAGGTAAGCGTTGGGGTTATTTCCCATCAGTATCTGCCGGTTGGGTTATCTCAAACGAGAAGTTCATGGCTAAGACAGTATCATGGCTCGACTTCCTGAAGCTTCGCGCTGGTTGGGGTCAGAATGGTAATGCACAGACCATTAACAACTTCCAGTGGCAGGGTGCTTTCGCATTCGATACAAGTAGCTATTATACCTTCAATGGTAATCCTGACCAGTATGTTTCCGGTGCAGCTCCTTCACGTCTGCCTAATGAGGATTTGACTTGGGAGACTTCTGAGCAGTTGAACATCGGTTTGGATGCCCGTTTCCTGAGTGGACGCCTGGGCTTCACCTTGGATTGGTATAACAAGAAGACCAAGGACTTGCTGGTTGCGGTTCCTGTAGATCCAACAACAGGTTTCTCTACCCAGATGAAGAATGCTGGTACTGTAGAGAACAAGGGTATTGAGCTTTCTCTTTCTTGGAACGATAAGATTGGCAAGGACTTCCAGTACAACGTAGGTTGGAACATGGCTTACAACCACAACGAGGTGACAGAGGTGAAGTCTAACCAGACATACAACAATGGTGGTAATGACCTCTTGGCTCAGAATACCGGTTATATGGCTCGTTTCGAGGAAGGTCATCCTATCGGCTACTTCTGGGGCTACAAGACAGAAGGTGTGATGCAGAATGAGGCAGACGTTCAGGCTTACCTTGACAAAAACTGCAAGGGCAATGCCGCTAACTCTAAGCAGGGTACCGGTATCAAGCCAGGTGACTTGAAGTTTGTGGATGTAAATGGCGATGGTGTTGTCAATGATGACGATAAGACAGAACTTGGCGATCCACATCCAGATGTAACCATGGGTATCACTCTCGGTGCATCTTACAAGGGCTTCGACCTTTCTGTAACAGGCTTTGGAGCATTCGGTCAGCAGGTGGCTCGTTCATTCCGCAAGTTCACCGATGGTGAGTACGAGAACTTCACTACAGAGGTGTATGACTACTGGCATGGTGAGGGAACTTCCAACAAGTATCCTTTGCTCGCCCACATGAATGCAGGTCCAAACTGGCAGACCATTTCTGATATTTACATTGAGGATGCCAGCTACTTCCGTCTTCAGAATCTGACCGTGGGTTACGATTTCACCAAGATCTGGAAGAACAGCCCATTCCAGCAGCTCCGTCTCTATTTCGCTGCCCAGAACCTCTTTACCATTACCGGTTATAAGGGTATGGATCCAGAGAATGGTACTTCTATCGGCTCAGACTCATGGGTAACAGGTGTTGATGTAGGTAACTATCCTCAGCCTCGTACCTATATGGTTGGTGTAAATGTAAAGTTCTAATCTAAAATTGAATTCACAATGAAAAAGTTAAATATATTTTTGGCTTCAGCCATGGCGGTGCTTAGCTTGGCATCCTGCGACATCAATGATGTGCAGAATGTAGGCGAGTTATCTACCAGTACCTTCCCTGTTTCCAAGGAGGATGGTGAGGCTGTATTGGCTGGTGTTTACCAGAATTTGAACCAGGTTTGTGCAGACCCTCAGATGAGTTTCCTTTACTATGCCCAGTTGGCTAGTGATGATATGCTCGGTGGTGGTGGTGTCAACGATAAGTTGATGCAGGCAGATGATTTGCTCTGTAACTACAATGCCGATATGACCAACGTGTTCTATGAGGCTCGTTACAAGGGTATCAACCGCGCCAATACCCTGATAGAGGCTCTTCCTAATACCTCTATGAATGAGGATACCAAAAACTCAATGATGGGACAGGCTAAGTTCCTGCGTGCCTTCTATTATTATGAGTTGGCTTCTATGTACGGAAATGTACCTATGCGTCTGAAGCCAGGTTCTGAGGCTATCACCCAAGGTAATATTGAAGACCCTTGGAAGCAGATTCTGATGGATCTTCGTGATGCTGTCGATCTCTTGCCTGCTGCAAAGAGCACTGATGGCCATATTGATAAGTATGCTGCTGAGGCTTTGCTGGGTCGTGCCTGGTTGTTCTATTCAGGTTTCTTTGGCAATGGTTCTACATTGGCTGATCTGACCAGCACTACTTACAACCCTCTGACTTCTGTGGAACTTCCTGATGGAACTACTCTGTCTAAGGAGAATGTCATTACAGCCATCGATGACTGTGTGGCTAACTCTGGTCGCAAGTTGGTGGATAAGTATCAGAATCTCTGGGCTTATACCAACAGATGCACTGTAGAGGATTATGATTATACCAAGGGTCAGGGCTTCAAGTGGGTTGAGGATGATGCTTCTCAGAATCCTGAGACTTTGTTCTCTATCAAGTTCAATAAGTTCGCTTCCTGGAGTACAACGATTGGCTATGCCAATGGTTACGCTCTTCACTTTGGTGTTCGTGGTGGTCAGGCTTATGGCAATACCTTCCCATTCGGTCAGGGTTGGGGTGCTGGTCCTGTAGCTCCAAATCTGGTAAAGGATTGGGCTGCTGCCGAGCCTAATGATGTACGCCGTGATGCTTCTATCCAGGACTGGTCTAAGGTAGAGACATATAAGAAAGGTGGTTGGGCAGACTTTGTTCAGGAAACTGATTTTTATGCCAAGAAGTGGGCTCCTGTTACTTGTAAGAATGATCAGCTGGAGGATGGCTATTCTTGTACTTTCGAGAATGTGATGTATCCAGGTAACTGGGATACTCCGGGAAAGGAGAACATGCAGTTGAATAACATCCACGACTTGGTACTCATCCGTTTTGCTGACGTTTTGTTGATGCAGAGTGAGTTGAAGAAGGATGTGGCTGGTATCAATGAGGTGCGTAAGCGTGCAGGTTTGAAACCGATTGGTGCTTATTCAGAGGAAGCTTTGAGAAACGAGCGCCGTTGGGAGTTGGCTTGCGAGGGTACCCGCTGGAACGACCTCCGTCGTTGGCATATTGCCGCAGCTGCTCTTGAGAAGCAGAATGGTGTTGCTGTCTATTATTGCGGACAGCCTGATAAGAATACTCCACACAATGGGGGTTATACTGCTCGTTATAATGCTACTGCCGGCTTCCAGAAAATGCCTGAGACTCAGGTAGCTTTGGGTACCGTAAAACAGAATGAAGGTTGGACTGGTGCTGATTCTGAATATCAGGGCTGGAAGTAATCAATTCTTTAATCTTTTAAATGAATAAGTATATGAAAAAGATATTTTTTGCATTGTCTATGCTGACATTGCTTTATACTTCTTGTGATCCTTCTACCGATTCTGGCAGCACAGGATTCTCTGAGAATGTAACAGCTGAGAGCGTAGATGCGAAGGTAACACCTGTTCAGGTGAATGGTAAGAATAGCAACCGTATCATCATCGAGAATCATTCTCCTATCACAAGCCAGTGGTCGGTTGACCAGTTGGCTGAAGGTGCGGTAACTTCTTCCAAGGCATACGATACCATCTATGTTACCAAGGTAGGTGCCAATACCGTTACTATGCACTGCAAGAACGTGGCTGTTGACTTTACCAAGGACTTCACGGTGAACGTGGATGAGATTACTTATCTCTCTGCAGAACTTCAGAAGCGTCTCTGCGTAACTGGTTCTGAGGGTAATTATACTTCTACTGTAGGTGAATTCAAAGGTCAGCCTGTACAGTTCGGTACTGCTTTTGATGCAGGCAAGGTAAAGGTTATTCAGGAGGTCAAGGAAGGCAAGAAGGGTAATGTCTTCACAGTAGAGAATGGTAACGGCGTGCTTTCAAACTGGGCAATTACCAAGGAAGGCACCGATGAGGCTGCGGGTACAGCTACACTGAATGGCGATCAGCTGATGGTTGTTGAGGAAGGTAAGTTTAATATTACCTTGACTTATACCAAGGCTGATGGCACTCAGGAGACTTACAATGCTGGTTCTTTCGATGTTGAGGCTTTGACTACCAAGCCAGAACTTCTTGAGTATCTCGCTGGTGGCGAAGATGGTGATGGAACTACTACCTGGGAATGGAACGAAGCTGCCGGTGCTGTATGGGGCAATGGTCCTTTCGGTAGTGGCAACAAGCCTCAGTGGTGGGCTGTAAACTATGGTGCTGACATTGATGGTCAGGGTAGCTCGAAGGTTGGTGGTGTTGCCCGTAATGGTAGCGGCGCATGGTTCACTATCGACATCAATAACAAGCAGGCTATCGGTTCTGATGGCGTCAAGCTTCCTATCTCTGTAAGTGTATTGGAACACAAGGACCCAACCTGGGATAAGGGTACTATCTCATTCCCAACTGCAACCAATGACAACTTCGTTATCCCTATGGGTGTAAACGTGAACAGTGGCAATGCTGTATTCCAGAAGTATTATGTATTGGTAGCCAGCGATGATAAGTTGGTATTGACTGCAGCAGAATTACCAGAGAATGGTACTGCATGGTTCTATGTCTTCAAGAAAAAGGCTAAATAGGTATGTGATAAATCGTTGTGATTAAAACATAAAATTAGGCTAAGCCTCGGCTGTAGTGATACAGTCGGGGCTTTTTCATACCTTTTTGTAAACAGAATTTGACTTTTTTTGCTTTTCTTCCGTACTTTCTAGTATAATTGCTGAAAAGATTTGGTGTTTACGAGTTTTTATTGTACTTTTGTATGCAGTAAGACAAGTAGGTTTAGCAGGGTATGTTTGTACAACTGAGAGCTTATAACAGGTCAACTTTGCGTCTCACACCGAACGGTGTGAGTGCGTGCATCGAACGAAGTAAGAGTGTGCGGCGTTCGATGTGAGCACGTGCATCGTTCGACGCACGTCGGAAAGTCCAGTAACTTCAAGCTTATATCATTAGTACTTAGTACCTTATAACATACTTGTGATAACAGCTAATAATACTAAACTATGGCAATAAAGTATGAAATCCATTCCATCCATAACTCGAAGGGCGAAGGTGGAGAACAGAAATTTGTCCGGTTGCGTGACCACGAACCGATGACCAGTAAGCAGATAGAGCAGCATATAGAGCAAGCATGTTCGCTTACCAGGGGTGATGTGCAGGCTGTAATGACATCGCTGCACGATCTTATCGTGACCGAGCTCTCTCAGGGTGCCCGTTTCTATCTTCCACAAATAGGCTATCTCTCGCTGTCTGTTACAACGGAGTTGCCGGAAGGTAAATCCATGGATAAGGTGACGGGCAATAATATCCGCTTGCGTAACATCAACTTCAAGCCTACTGCCGAATTACTGAACGAGGTGGGTAGAAATGTAAGGTTCGAACGCTCTAAATACACCACGAAGTCTCGCAGATACACCGAAGAACAGTTGTGGGATAAGATTGTGGCTTTCATAAAAGAGCATGACTATATTTGCCGACGCGACATGGAATACCATTTCGCCTTGCGCCAGCAGACAGCCTTGAAATGGTTGAAGCATTTTACGGAGAAAGGGCTTCTGGTAAAGGAAGGTGCAAGAAATGCTCCTATCTATTTCCTGGCAAAAGACAATAAAGGCAATGAAGACAATAAAGGCAATGAAATCTCCCTTCACACTAAACGTCTTGAACCATAGAAGTTTAGCGTAGCTGTGAAAGGAGAAATGAAAATGGAAATTAAAATTAATACCTGATAAAAATGAATAATTTGATCACTAAAACTTGGAAACCGCTGCTGTCGTTGCTCTTCGGCGTGGCAGTTATGCTGTTCTGGGCTGTGCCTTATATGGCAGGGCTCTGCTTTCAGGAACAGTATCAGATGTTTCTCTTTGATACCAACTATTTCCTGGAGCGCATTGTGCTGCCGGGAGGATTGGCTGACTATATCAGTGAGTTTCTGGTACAGTTCTACTATATGCCAGTATTGGGTGGTGCCTTCATCGGACTGCTCCTGATAGGCATTCAGACTGCCGTGTGGGGACTGATGAAGCAATATGGAGCCAAGCATGATTTCCCGGGCTATCTCCTGAGTTTCCTTCCAAGCATCGCCCTGTGGTGCGCCATGGGCGACCAGAACATCCTACTTTCTTTTGTGGTTGCACTTTTCGGAGCTCTGCTGATGGGATGGATTCACAACCGATTCCACAACCGGTTGGTAAAGGTGGTGTTCGAACTGGTAAGCACGGCATTGGTTTATTGGTTCCTGGGTCCGGTGGTATTCCTTTATGCCGCCCTGATGATAGGTGATACGCTGAAGAATGCGCAACAGAAGGACAGTATCCTTTCCGGAATAGGCTATTCTGTCTGCATCCTTGTGCTTACCATAGCCTGGATCCTGCTGAGCACGCAGACTCTGCAGTATCCGATGTATCGCATCTTTGCCGGACTTAATTATTATCGCTATCCGGGTGCAGTATCTCCGTTGCCTTTTGCTGTGATGGCATGGGCTGTTGTGATTCCTTTCCTGGGGATGATTCCATGCCACCGGAAATCCTTGCAGAAGTTGCAGCAATCCAAAGTGGTCATAATATTGAGCTATGTATTGGTGATTGTGGCTTCATGGTTTGGTATCAAGGCATCTTTTGATGAGATGACCTACGACCTGATAGATTATGATTTCCTGGTTCGCACCGAACAGTGGGATAAGATTATAGAGAAGGCAGAGAAGAAGCCGGCAACCACACCGCTCAGTGTTTCGTGTGTGAATCTTGCCTTGAGTCAGAAAGGTATGCTTGCTGACCGCCTTTTCGAGTTCTATCAGAATGGAGGCGAGGGCTTGTTCCCTACCTTTACCCGTGATATGATTTCACCGGTATCTACAGCCGAAATTTTCTTCCGTCTGGGTATGGTGAATGATGCCGAAAGATATATGTTCGAGGCGCAGGAGGCGATACCGAATTATCGCAAGAGTGCCCGCTTGACCCGCAGGATTATAGAGTGCGAAATCATCAACGGTAATTACAAGGTAGCAGCCAAGCTGCTCCGCCGCCTGCAGAAGACGCTCTTCTATAGCAACTGGGCTAACCAGACCATGGCGCTGCTGGGTAATGAGAAGGCTATCAACCGGCATCCTATCTATGGCAAGCTGCGCAAGTATCGCGAAAAGAAGCAGGACTTCCTCTTCAGCGACCGGGAGATGGACCAGATGCTGGGCTTGCTCTTTCTGAACGATAACCATAATAAGATGGCATACGAATATCTGATGTGCTACGAACTCCTGCAGCGCGATATGGAGAAGTTCATGCAGTATTATCCGCTGGGCAGATTCGTGGGTTACGACCATATTCCACGTTCCTTCCAGGAGATTCTCATCGGCAACTGGATGAAGACGCATAGCGATCCACGTACTATCCCATATAGTGTGGATGCACAGAACGTGAACAATACGCTCAACTTCATTCAGCTCTATATGCAGAATCCGAAGGATCCTCAACTCAGTCAGCAGCCGTATGTATCCAATGCCTGGCACTATGTGATGGTGCAGGGGGCTGATGAGGCTTCCAAGAAGAAGGAGGGAATGAAAGAGGTTTATTAGAATGTAGAATGATAATACTGGAATGATATGAAAACAATCAAATATCTGTTGTGTGTCCTGTTGGTTGTGATGGGGATGGCTACTCTCGATTCCTGTTGCTATCCTTCACCATGGAGTGAGGCAAAAGAAATCAAACAATTGCCTGAAATCTTCCCTGATTACATCGGGGTTACAGTTCCTGTCAACATCGCTCCGCTTAATTTCAATATGACGGATGACGATGTAGATGAAATGTTAGTGAGTGTGGCTGGATCGAAGACCATCGAGGAAATCTCTTCTTTCGGAAAAGAGTATGCGGACTTTGATGTAGAGGAGTGGCACGACTTCTTGAGAAAAAATAAGGGCGGAAAACTCACCGTCTCTGTGTTTGTATTGAAAAATGGTGAAAGGTTCAAGTATCAGGACTTCAATATCTATGTAAGCCCCTACGAGTTAAAGGACTGGGGCTTGACTTATCGTCGTATTGCTCCTGGTTATGAGGTGTATGGCAAGTTGGGCATCTATCAGCGCAACTTGAGTAATTTCGAGGAAACGGCAATCCTTGAGAATACCGCCGCGCCGGGTGCCTGTCTCAACTGTCATACGGCAAACAGAACCAATCCCGATCAGTTTACCTTCCATGTCCGTGGTGACCATGGTGCAACCTTGGTTTCTCAGAACGGAAAGCGGGAGTGGCTGAAGGCTAAGAATGATTCCCTGAAGGGTTCGATGGTTTATCCTTATTGGCATCCATCGGGCAAGTATTGTGCTTATAGCACCAATACCACCCATCAGAGTTTCCATGCCGTGAAGGATGAGCGTATCGAAGTCTTCGACCAGGCATCGGATGTCTTTGTCTATGAGCCAGCAACCCATGAACTGATATTGGATTCTCTCCTGATGACGAAAGACCATTATGAGACTTATCCGGTATTCTCACCAGATGGCAAGACGCTCTATTTCTGCTCTTCTACCGCAGAGCCTATCCCAAGCGGATATAAGGATATCAAGTACAATATCTGCAAGATTGGTTTCGATGCGGCTACGGGTAAGTTTGGCAACAAGGTGGATACCATCTTCAATGCCCGTGAACTGGGCAAGAGTGCCACCCATCCACGTCCTTCGTATGATGGCAGGTACATCATGTTTACGATGAGTGATTATGGCTGTTTTCCTATCTGGCATAAGGAAGCGGATAACTGGTTGCTGGATTTGAAGACGGGACAGGCGCGACCGTTGACGGCTGCCAATAGCAGGAATACAGATAGCTGGCACAACTGGAGTAGGGATTCCCATTGGTTTGTCTTTACTTCCCGTCGTGGTGACGGTCTCTATACCCGTCTTTATCTTGCCTGCATCGATGACAAGGGCAATGTAAGCAAGCCGTTCCTTTTGCCTCAGCGCAATCCGAAGAAGTACTACGACGAGTTGCTGGATTCCTATAATACCCCTGATTTCACTTCGAAGCCAGTAGAGCTGGATGCCCGTGCGGCAGGAAATGAAATCATGAGTGATAAGAGGATTCCGACGAAGGTTAGATAATCCAATAAAAATATAAAAAAAGCCCGAGCCATTATCAGCTCGGGCTTTTTGTGTTTATTGGATACTGTGTTTATTTAAACTTTTCTGCTTCCTGTTTCATCACATTCTCAATATCGATGGCATTGAATGGAACGGGGCCACGACTCAGCTCCGGGATGTTGAAACTCTTCAGGCAATCATCGTAGAAGGTTGGTTCCCTCTGCGGCAAGACGAAAGGCTTGTGAGCCTTGCCATGCTCATCAAAATAGCAGAAGTAAGGCTTGCCGTAGAGTCCGTCATCGCGCTTGCTTGCAAAGACAAACCATCTGCCGGAATGCGACCAGCTGTGATAGGTATCACTTTTCCTGCTGTTTACGATGCTGAGGCTGTCTATCTTTCCGGTCTGCAGGTCGAGCATATGGAGGTCTGCCTCTGGATGCCAGATAGGGAAGGTGCCATAGTCTGCAACGGTAAAGAGACAGTATCTGCCGTCTGGACTTATCTTGGGATGGCATACCGAGTGCTCCGTGTAGAGGGTATCTACCTTCGAACCGAATGTTCCTGTTCTGTCCTCGAAAGGGATGCGGACAAGGGCATATTTCAATCCCTTCAGATTCTTTGTCTTCAGACCTTTCTTATCTGCTACGCAATAGTAGATGTATCGGCCGTTGGGTGAGAAGGTTGGGAAGGTCTCGAGTTTTGTGCTGTCGCTGGTGAGCGGCGATGAGATGATGATGTTGTTGTCGAGGTCGGCAACATACACATCACTCTTCGAATCATATACCTCCAGCCGCTTGTCGGGGTTGGCATGGAAGGCTGGGATGATGATGTTGGTAGAAAACGTGACGTATCTGCCCGAAGGGTCGAACCCGTAATACACGCTCGATGAAACCATGTTGGCTGTCTTCAGGTTGAGCTTGCGCAGCTTGCCGTTGCGGTTGAGGATGGCTCCACCGTCTTCGCCTCTTACATATACCATGCTGAGGTTCGGATTCTGGTTGCCGAAGGCATGACAGTTCATGCAGCGGTTTTCCTGCAGATGATAGTCGGTGAGAATCGTCTCCTTCCAGTTCTCAATACATCGCTGCCTGATCTGTATCTTGTTCCATACCTCGTAGTCGGGTTCTATCAGTCGGTAGGTGAGATAGGGATCAATGCTGTCGCCTACCACCTGCCATTTGAAGGACTTGAATGCGGTCCATTCTCCGTCAACGCTCTTGGAGTAGATCTGCACCTTCACGTTTTTGTTCACCGCCTTCTGAAGGAATGCTTTCCAGTCGTCGAGATCGAACTTCAGGTTCTGACTGTTGCTTGTAGCGGTTAATGTGTTGTCGGCATCGCTGGCATCAGCGCCCTCGATGGTGAGAATGGTTTCGATGTTGGTGAGGTGCTTGTCGCGAATCTCGAAATTGAGCGGGGCGATATTCACCGGAATCGTTACATCTGCATAGTCGGGATACATATTGGGGTAGTGATCTACCTGTTCTGCATTCTCGTGAGTCTGGGCGCAGGAGGCGAGCAGAAGAAGGCTCGCCGCTGCACCATATAGTATATTCTGGAATTTCATATTTCTCTATTTTAGAAGATGAATCGTATCAAGTATCTGCTCTAGTTGTTGTTCAGCTTAGGTGCCTCTGCCTTGTCGAAGTAATACCAGTAGGTATCCTTGAAGGCTGGGTTGCCTCGCTGCTCATTATACTGCTTGAATCTCTGCAATACATCCTGCCTCTTGATATACTTTGCCCATTCGGCAGGCGGAGCCTTTGTTCCTGCCAGATAGATGGCAAGTGCCTCCTGGTATAGCTTCTCGTAAGTTACATTCTGCTGCTTGAGATAATAGGCATCGTAATCGTGCTTGAAGGTTTCCATATCCTTCAGGAGCAGGTCGCTGCAGAGCATATAGTTGACGGCGATGTTGTTGTTGGGGTTGCTTTCCATCAGTTCGCTCATAATGGTGTGGCAGTTGTCGTTCAGGCGCAGCGTATCTCGGGTGTTGAGATAGGGGCGCTTGTCGATGTATTGCTGCAGGAGGGCTTTGTCATAGGATGAAGCCTTTCTGCCAAGGGCATCAAAAGCACGGTTGGCCCATCTGCTCCATACGAATGTCTTCTGCAGGATGCGGAGATATTTGCGGGCGGCATCATAATCGCCCTTTACCAGATTGATCTCTGCAAGGCGCTTCATCATCCGGATGTTGCGATTTTCCGGCGAACATACGTTGGCGAGCATGGCGGCACGCTCACAGAAGGTCATGTCGCCCAATATCCAATACAGTTCGTTGAGGGTCTTGATGGTGAGGGGTGGCGTGTCGGGACCCAGTGTCTCGAAGGTACCGAGGTTGTTGCTTGGGAATTTCAGCAGTACTGCGGGGAGACTGCGTCCCTGTGCAGAAATCAGGTTATAATAGAACTTCATATAGGAGTTAGGCTCCTTGTCTTTTTCTACCATATTGACCACCTTGTTGTAGTTGCCGAAGTAGTATTCGCAATCTGCAGCCAGAGTCTTCTCCAGGTCCATCTGCGGCTTTACAAACTTACCTAAGCCCGGGTAGGTATATAATGTGTGGAAATCGATGAAATACAGGCGTTTATCAAGCATGATGATGAATAGGGGGATGGCAATGGCTGCCAGACGGGTATAGTTGCCTGGCTTGTTGATATACTTGATGCAGCCTAACAGTACGAGGGCTGCGTATATCCACATGCCACAGCCAAAGAACCAGTGGCAAACCAGCATACTGATGAAGATGCTGACTGCTGTAATCCACTGGGGTAATCTCGTTCCGTCTATGGAAGTATGTCGCAGTGCCTGATTTTCCAGCTTCTTGATGGACATACGGGTGGAGACAAGAATCTTGGTGCTGAACCGGAAGACATTGGCTCCACCGGCAATGGCAATGATGCTGCTGAGCCTATAGTCGTAGTGCAGACTGAAGCACACGAGCATCGTCATCACAGCGATGGCTATGGTGTATGGTATCCAGGTGCCCTTGATGTCGGCATCCTCTACGCCACATCTTACGTTGTATCCAGCCATAAGGATGGATAGGGTCAGGATGGTAGGACCGGCATATCGGTAATAATAAAACTGTGTGAGGAAGTCGCCTGTCAGGCAAGCTAGCCAACCCGGCTTGTCGAGATAGGTGGTGATATAGTCCCATGAAAACAGAAAGAGTTGATTCTGCTCCTGGTAAAAGAGATGATAGGGATAGAAGAATTGGAAAAACACAAAACTTGCTATTGCCCCCAATAAGATGAGTACGTGTACTCCGGGTTTGGTAATCAGACTGTTCATTCTACTATTATTTAGACTACAAAGTTACACAAAAATATCAAGAAAGAATAAAAAAAAGCAGAAAAATGACATTTTCTTATCATTTTTCTGCTTATTCGTATCAAATGTATGTGTGATTATTCCTTCTCAGCAATGCATTCCATTTCTATCAACCAGCCGGGTCGGCATACTTTAGCCTCCACGATGATGCGGGGAATCTGGGGATAAAACTGCTGCATCAGTCTGTCAACCGTATGATAGTCGGAGATGTCGCGAAGATAGATGATGAAGTATTGGATATCATTCATCGTGGCATCGCCATCTTTCAGCAGGGCGCCGATGTTCTCAAGCAGTCTGCCGGTCTGGCGCACGATGTCTCCTTCATAGACCACATCTCCATGCTTGTCGATACTGGCTGTGCCGGAGATGAAGTATTGTTGCTTGAATTGCTGGCTTCCTTCTGGATGGAGAGTATGGGTAGGTAGCGTAAGCCGGGTTCCTCGTTCGAAGGCTACTCCATATTCATGGGTAGGATTCAGATGATCGAGTGCCTGAAGATACTTCTTGTCCTCTTCCTTGATATGGGGGATGGTGAGGAAGTCGATGGATACAGCTGCGTGGCGTACCGGAGTGGCACCACCGATACCCGTGCTGGCAATGTAGTGGGTGTCGGCAGTCAATCCTTCTTGGTCGAAGACGTCATTGCGGGCTTCTACTACACCTTGATAGTTTACATCGATGTTGGTGACGTATATCCAGGTGCGAACCAGGTTGCGTTCCATGGTCATATCCGTACCTTCGATAGTCTTCAGATATTTATTGAAGAGAAAATGGGTTTGCTCGTACGAATCCTTTCCCTTTGCTTCCTCTTCTGTAAGACGAAGACTGTGGAATAAGATAGGTGTAGCTTCATCCGTAGTCTTGATCAGCAGGCTTACCTTGCTGCCATTCAGTGGAGTCTGTTCCACGATAGTGAGGTTTGCGCCTTTCAGAAATTCCTGATAAAGGAGAGATTCTTCTAACTCTTTTATCTGGTTCTGGGAGTCGCTGAGGAATACCTTACAATATTGCAAGGTGCGATTTTCCAGTTTCTCTGTATCGAGAAAGTTTCCTAGTTTTAGATACAGAAAGTTAAGGCGATCATTGAATGAACCCTTAGCTTCTGGTGATAGTATTATGTACTTGTCCATCTTGTTTTTCTTTTTACCGCCGGCAAAGGTACGGATAATATCTGAGATATAAGAATATAGACAGGATGAAAAGATAAAAATACCGAGAAATGGGGATAGGATAATGCTGGGTATAACAAAAAAGAGGAAGTAAAGGCTTGCTTTCCTTTACTTCCCCCTATCTTTTTCTTATTTCCTGCTTTAGAGTGATTCGAGCATACGCTTGATGACAACCTCGGCTGAAATCTCACGGTTGGCTGCCTCTGGAATCACCAGGCTGTTCTTGCTCTCGATGACATCATCGGTAACAATCAGTCCACGGCGTACTGGCAGACAGTGCATGAAGCAACCGTCATTGGTCCAGCTCATGTGCTCCTCGTCGATGGTCCAGCTCATATCCTTGCTCAATATTTCACCATACTGTGCTGGATTTTTCACGCCCGGACAGCTCCAGTTCTTGGCATAAACGAAGTCTGCACCTTCCAGAGCCTTTTTCTGGTCGTACTCCACTTTGGCATTACCTACGAACTTAGGATCAAGCTCATAGCCCTCTGGGTGAGTAACCACGAAATCAACATCGGCTGCGTTCATCCACTGGGCGAATGAGTTTGGAACAGCCTGAGGCAGGGCACGGCAGTGAGGTGCCCAGGTCAGAACTACCTTAGGACGAGCCACCTTCTTGTGCTCCTCGATGGTGATGAGGTCGGCGAATGCCTGGAGTGGGTGAACGGTAGCTGTCTCCATAGCGAAGACTGGGCGACCGCTGTACTTCACGAACTGGTTGACGATGGTCTCGGCATAATCGTAGTCACGGTCTTTCAAACCGGCAAAGCTGCGCACACCGATAAGGTCGCAGAAGCTTCCCATCACTGGGATTGCCTCAAGCAGGTGCTCACTCTTGTCGCCATCCATGATAACGCCACGCTCTGTCTCCAGTTTCCATGCACCGGCGTTCACATCGAGCACGATTACATTCATGCCCAGGTTTATCGCAGCCTTCTGTGTACTCAGTCGGGTACGGAGACTGTTATTGAAGAATATCATCAGCAAGGTTTTGTTCTTGCCTAACTCCTGATAACCGAAACGGTTTGCTTTCACTTCCTGTGCCTCGGCGAGTGCTGCTTTCAAGTCGCCAAGGTCTTCAACATTAAAGAATGTCTTCATTGTTATTTCGTTTTTTATTTGTTATTTCTAATATAAAGCTATTGAATTCTTCACTCTTCACTTCCTTGTTTGTCCATTTCCTGTAATCAGCCACTTGTAGGTGGTAATCTCTTCTAGTGCCATTGGTCCGCGGGCTCCGAGTTTCTGGGTACTGATGCCAATCTCTGCGCCCAGTCCGAACTGTGCGCCATCGGTAAAGCTGGTAGGGGCGTTTACATAAACGCAGGCTGCATCTACCAATGCCTGGAACTTCTTCTGGGCAGCTTCGTTGTTGGAAACGATGCTCTCGCTGTGTCCGCTTCCGTAGGTAGCGATATGGTCGAGCGCCTCATCTTCTGAAGCGACGGTCTTGATACCCATCTGCATGCTGAGCCATTCTGTGTTCCAGATGCTCTTCATGTTGGCATCTGTTTCTGTTGAGCCTGCTGATTTGCAATCCGCAGGCAGCAAACCTGCCTCCTTCATTTTCGCCTCGCTTTCCTCTGCCTTATATAATAAGGTGTCAGGATAGTGTCCCTTTAAGGCTTCGTAAGCCTTGGAATCAGCATGAATCTTGGTTTGCTTCTCGGCGAGACCCTCGCAGAGAGCAGGGAGGTCGCTTAATCTGCTTTCGTGAATCAGCAGACAGTCGAGCGCATTGCATACACTTACTCTTCGGCACTTTGCATTGGTGATGATGCGTTTGCCCATCTCCAGGTCGCCATCCTTATCGAAGTAGCAGTGTACCACGCCGGCTCCGGTCTCTATAACCGGTACTTTGGCAGTATCACGCACGAAGTTGATGAGCTTCTTTCCGCCACGAGGAATACAGAGGTCGATATAGCCCACGGCATTCAGCATTTCGCCGGTAGCCTCATGGGTAGCAGGGAGGAGCGTACATACGTTTGGATCCACGCCATACTTTATCAACACCCTGTGGATAAGTTCGACACCTGCTGAGTTTGAGGCGTTTGCATCCTTTCCACCTTTCAGTACGCAAGCATTTCCGCTCTTGAAACAGAGTGAAAAAACATCGTAGGTAACATTAGGACGGGCCTCGTAAATCATGCCGATGACTCCGAATGGAACGGCAACTCGCTGCAGGTGCAAACCATTTTCGAGTGTTTTGTCTTTGAGAACTCTTCCGAGCGGTGAGGGCAGGGTACTTACGTGTCTCATATCCGAAGCGATATCCACGAGTCGCTGCTCTGTGAGCTGCAATCGGTCGTAGAGCGGGTTCGTTTTGTCCATCTTCGCCAGGTCTTCTGCGTTCGCTGCAAGGAGCGCAGGAGTCTCGGCGATGATAGCGTCAGCCACCGCCTGCAGGATTTCATTACGTTGTTCGTCGCTGAGCAAGCCCAGTGTCTTGCTGGCTGCCTTCACTTTTTGGAAAGTCTCTTTCAGTTCCATTTGCTATTTCCTTTCTTATTTGATGATAAGATATTTGGTAATGTGTTATGAGTTCCCTCTTAACAACGGCAAAGGTAAACATAAATATTGGAAATTGCAAACTTTATGCAAGAAAAAGTGATGATTTTATAGATAAATGGATAGTTATACGAAAATGAGATACAAAAAGGTCAGACAGCGTCTGACCTTTTTGTAATGGTTCCTTCTAATTATTCTGATACTGCCAGAAGAATTACTCTTTATCGTTTTCTTCAGGATGAGCCATTAGATACAGTTCCTTCTGTCGTTCGATTTCTCTTCTCAAGTCTTCCTTGTCTGGCAGGTATAACTTATATTTAGCAGCGAACATCTGGTCGTTTTTTGCGAGGGTAGAGTATCGTGCCACATCCGAATCGGTCTCGGTACAAAGAATGATGCCGATGGTAGGGTTGTCGTCTGGTCCTTTTTTCATCTTGTCGTACATCTGGAGATACATGTCCATTTGTCCTACATCCTGGTAGGTGATGCGATTTACCTTCAAGTCGACCAAGATAAAAGATTTGATGAGGTAATTGTAAAATACCAAGTCGATATAGTAGTCGTTTTCTTCGGTTCGAATATGTTGCTGACGAGCCACGAGTGCATATCCCTTTCCCATTTCCATCAAGAATTTCTCTAGGTTGTTGATGATGGCTGTCTCCAGTTTTGATTCTGCAAGGGAGGGGTCTTCCGGTAATCCAAGGAATTCCAAGACAACTGGTGATTTGATGTATTCGAGTTTGTCTTGCTGATAAGCCTTTGTCTTGTCTTGCATCTCGTCAACGACAGGTCGCTTCTTCTTTGACATAAGAAGACGTTCATAATATAGGGTGTTGATATTGCGGTTGAGGGTTCGGTAACTCCAACCTTCGTTGAACGCTTCCTTTGCATACCATTCACGAGCTTGTTTATCTTCTACACGGATGAGACGCTCGTAGTGGGTCCAAGGAAGGATATTCAAATTTGTAAAGTGAGTTTGATACTCCTCTTTTACAAGTGCGGTAAATATAGCAGGCACTGCCTGCTGTTTTTGTTTTTCCAATTGGGCAGGCACTGCCTGCCCAATTCCTAAATCCGGAAAAAAGTTATAGAAACGTCTGTAACTCTTTATGTTAGTCTTGGAGAATCCCTTCCCGAATTCCTCCGTAAGAGCAGCCGAAGCGACCTCTATCACATGCTTTCCGTATTCAGCACGTGATGCTCCGTTCTGTTCCTGTTCCACAATACGTTGTCCTATTCTCCAGTTTCTTTCCACCAGAGAATAATTGACGGCAGCAAATGCTTTGCTGCGAGCTTTGCTGACGATGGAGCGCAAGTCGTTGACGAGTATGTTGTCTTCATCGTTATATTTCTTGCCGGGTTCTTTCATGATGCTACTGATTTTAGCTCTTGTTCCTTCCATTCTTTAGTGCAACATCAAGGTCTTTGTTTCAGCCTCTCTGTCGCAGAAATACTCAGGACTTTCATACCCTTGATAGATGAAAGGATTTGCTAATTTCCTGTTACTTAGTTTCATACGCCATTACATTTTTTGTGTTACAACTTTATTGTAATGGCAAAGATACAACTATTTATTGAATATGCAAAAGAAAAAGGTAGAAAGTTGAGGATTATTCTCAATTTTCTGCCATTTCATTTGCCCGTTTCCTTTTCTTTTTGTATTTTTGCCCCTTTAAACATTATATATACAATTAACTTGATAAAATGATAAGACTTATGGACAATATAAAGACGATATTGGCAGGCTTGTCCTTGACAATGGCTGTGGGGATGCCGGCAGCGGCGAGTGATGAACTTACAATGGTAGTAGGTACCTATACCGACCAGAGTACTTCTGACGGAATGTATGTTTATCGTTTCAACCAACGAACGGGGAAATCGCAATTGGTGGGCGATGTGAAGGCAGGCAACCCTTCGTTTCTCATGATGAATCATGATGCAAATCGGGTTTATGCCGTGAGCGAATATGATGATGGGCGACAAGGGCTCGGGGCTTTCATCCTCAATAAGAAGGAGGGAACGATGACTCCGCTTGGGTATCAGAAGTGCGGAACGAAGGCTACTCGACAGGAAAACAAGATGCCAGGTGCAGCACCATGCAATGTGATGCTATATGGCGGAAATGTGGTGACATCCAATTATAATGGGGGTGATATTTCCGTATTCCCAATCAGGGAAGATGGAAGTGTGGCGCCAGAATCGCAATATTTCGATATGCATCGAGAGGGGAGCGGCATGGTATCGCATATCCATTGCTGCCAGATGACTCCTGATCATCACTATATGCTTGCCAATGATTTGGGGAACGATTGTATCTGGCGCTTCCAGGTAAATGATGGCAAGGAATTTTTATCTAATCCTGTTCTTTCCTATCAGGCTCCTAAAGGAACGGGACCACGCCATCTTGTATTCAACTCAAAAGGCAATGTGGCTTACCTGATAGGCGAACTGGATGGCACGGTAACCGTATTGGGATATAACAAGGGTACATTGCAGGAGTTGCAGCGCATACAGGCTTCGAAGACCCGTACGCTTGGAAGTGCCGATATTCATCTGTCTCCTGACGGTCGGTTTCTCTATGCATCCCATCGGTTAACCGATGAGGGCATCTCGGTATTTGCCATAGACAAGAAATCGGGGCTGCTCACAAAGATAGGATTCCAACCTACAGCTGCCCATCCTCGCAATTTCGCCATCACGCCTAACGGACAGTTCATGCTTGTGGCGTGTCGCGACAGTCATGTGATTCAAGTTTTCAAAATCAATAAGAAAACAGGAATGATGGTTGATACGAAGCAGAATATAAAGGTTGGAAAACCTGTGTGCGTGCAGTTTGCCAATTAATACGCTTTGGGGCTTACCAGGCACTTGCTCTGGTTAGCCTATCACATTGCATAGTCGGTTGATGGCTGCATCAAAAGTGGTGAGGTCTTTGGCTCGCTTTCTGATGGCTGTCTTGTAATTATAGATGGTTTGCGTAGAATAGAACAGGAGGGTGGCCAGTTCCTGTCCATCCGTAATTCCCAGTCGCATCAGTGCATAGATACGCAGTTCCTTGGTGAGACTGTTAGGGGCAGGGAGTACAATCTGCTTTTCAGGCAACAGCAGTTGGTTGAACTCTTCCACGAAATTCGGATACAAGTCAATGAATGCCTTGTCGAAGCGAATATAGAAGTTGGCTGCCTCTTCTTCTGCCAGCTTGTAGCTGCTGATGGCAGTCAGAAGATCGGCAGTTTGTTTTGCCTTGATTTTGCGGCTTACCAATTTGCGATAATCATCCAGTTTCTTGATATATACGGCACTGATGTCCAGGAATAAATGCATATAGGTCTCTCTTCGCTTATTGGTATTGAGCAGCTTCTGGTTCAGTTCGTCCAAGAGTGTATTTTGGCTTTTTATCTCCCTACGGCTCTTGGCCAGACGCTTGTTCATCTTGAACGCAAAGAAAGCCATGGCAAGGAATCCTAGCGACAGGATACTCACGATGACGAGAGATGCTGTTACGATGCGGTTCTTGCGTACTTCTGCCTGATGGTTCGTTTCTGTGATAAGGGGAAGTATGCGTGAAATCTCAACCATGCGGAGACGGTTGTTGTAGAATTGGGCATCCTCCATGGAGCAATAGAGGTATTTGGCAACCCTCTTTGCATAGGAGGCATCCTTATTATATAGATAGGTGGAAAACTCCTGAAGGGCCAGATTCTCCTTCAGGGGACATATCTGGTCTGAGATGGCAGCTTCTACAATATACTTCTCATACAAATCCTTTTGGTCGGTATCATAATAATAGCGGGCTATGCAATAAGCCGATGAGGCATGCACACGGCTGTTTAGGGGACTGGCTGAAAGCGCCTTCATGTAGAACTGAAGCGTCTTTTTACTAGTACGCTGCTTTAGAAATTCAAACTCTCCTGAAAGATAGTAATAAAGAGCGGATTCCTTGTTGCCGATATGCTCAAGAGTCTTGCCTAAATAAAAACGTTTTTTGGCTTCTAATCCTTCTTGAAACTCCGATTTGTTGCAGAAAGTTCCCCAGTAGTTATATACCCAAGTCAAGGTATAATAATAGTATTGCAATAACTTAGGTGACATTTTCTCCACATCCATTGCGAGCATTAAGTCTTCTGCCTGGCTGTAGAAACCACCCGTCGATAGCACTGCTGCGCGATTGATTTTATTCAGGTTGACGAAATAATCATCCTGAAGTTGTACAGCCAGTTGGTAGCCCTTCTTGGCGTATGTCATGGCAGAGTCGTAACGGTAGGTATAATACTCCCTGTAGATTTGGTTATAGAGACTAAGCTGGCTGCGCTTGTCGGAAGTCATGTGTAGTTGCTTTTTGAGTCTTAGCAGTTTCGCTTCTTTTCTTTGGGTAAACTTGCTTCGCTGAGCGATGTAACTGTCTAAACGATGGAACAGCTGTTCCTCGTTTACGGAAGAAGCACTTGCCAGCAATGGCATAAGCATCATTAAGAACCACAATACTACTTTCATAACTATCCTTTTAATTGTTATTGTTACTATCAGATAGGCTATAAGAATGCCTTAGAGTTGTATTTTTCTGCAAAGATACTACTTTTATTCCTCTTTTTATCATCTACTCTATTAAAAAGTATTAATATCTTTGATGAATTGATTATTAGTAGGTTATAGACTTTATAACCTGGTATTTATCTACTCGTAACCTACACATGATGCCAATGTCTGAAAAATCTCCTTAACTTTGCAACCGCAATCGAATCGCATTCGGTGGCAAGTGAAATCATGTCAAACTAAGAATAAACAACTGTAAGATTATGAACTTAAGAATCCGTACATTTTCTATGGCTTTGGTAGCGATGTCAGCTGCAAGCCAAGTGTATGCACTTCCTTCTGACGATTCTGAAAACAAGGAGAAAAAGGAAGAGCGTAATGTGATGCTCAACGCATCTGATGCCAACAAGCCTCGTGAAATCCAGATAGGATTGCCAAGCGAGGATGTAACCGTATATGAGAACGGTCTTCCTGCCGTTTACTCTTCTTCCGTACACAGACTGTCTGCACATTGGCGTAGCGATGCCTCACTGAAAGGTACCGACTTGATGACTCCATCTGAGTCTGCCATTGCTACTGGTAATATTGCGTACGCAGTTTCTTCTTTCAGCGAGTTGGGACAGAAAGAGTTCAAGGGCAAGCTCAACTATAAGGCAAACCATTTTGGTATGCAGAATGTAGATCTCAACCTGTCTGGTGGAATCGGTGACAATTGGCTTTATACAGCCAGTGTGTATCAGAATTTCGATCCAGGTAGTTTCAAGCTTCGCTTTACTGATTATGCCGACCGTACCCAACTTTATCATTTCGGCATCACTCGCATCTTGAATGATGGAAAGGGACGTATCTCCTTATTATATAAGTATTCCAACAGCAAGAACCCTGGCAATTTTGCCAATGCCGCACCATTTATCTATTCAGGCGACGGCAGTATCAAGAAGATTGATGGCTTTGACCCTGGTATGGACTCATACGTGCAGCGTCAAGGTTCTTTCCAATACTTGAATACAAAGTCAGGAAAGATGGAGACATGGAATATGAGCGATGGCAGTGAGAATCATGCCAACGAAATTGCCCTCATCAGCCAGTATCAGTTTGATAATGGATGGTTGTGGAAATTCAACGCCAAGTATATGAATGCTCCACATGCCAATTTTGTGGATTACGGAGGAAGTACCATCTCTCATGTGAGCGAGGCTGATGGCTATCAGCTTTCTGATGGGTCTGCCTACAGTGGCTATATAGAAGGCCGTCGCACCTGGTTGCATGTTGGTAAGGTGAGCAATGCGCTTTTGACTACCGAAATCTCCAAGCAGTTGAACAACCATAAGTTAATGATTGGTTTGAACGAGTGGTATTACCATCTCAATTACTATTCGTCTTCGTTCCAGTGGGCAGGCACCGTAGAAGCTTATCCACGCACATTGAGCCAGATGTATGTCAATCCGCTTGATCCTACACAGACAGCCCGTCGTTCTGAGACTTTCGGCTATAATGAGTTGAGTCCTGAATACACCAAGGGTTCAGAGAACAAGTTGGCACTCTACTTTACCGATGAATGGAAGGTAAGTCCTAAGTTCAAGGTGTTCTATGGTGGTAGATTGGAGTACTACCGCATGTCTGCCGAGCAGATTTCTACTCCACGTTTCTCAGGATTCCACTTGGGTAACTATAATACATACGCCACTGCTGCTGATGGTTCTGTTGTTGCTACCGAGCACAGCATTGAAGCAAAGAACGT
>ERZ1023881.6-NODE-6-length-146667-cov-71.583465_pt1 | contig 146667 bp, 103 predicted proteins | sample MGYA00380393_ERZ1023881 | MGnify/ENA primary metagenome ERZ1023881 (study PRJEB33179, sample SAMN07449004) | human gut metagenome | biome: Human-gut; feature: Human associated habitat; material: Faeces | host: Homo sapiens | place: India: Bhopal | collected... | reverse complement strand
GTTGGATGTGCTAACTGCTGAAAATCAGTAGTTACGTTCTAACGGTGATTTACGATAGGACCGCCTGGGGAAAGGTGGTTATAGTTTATAGCCAGGTAATTTGCTGATAACTTATAGATTTCTTGTGATTTTCTTGGTGGTTTCGAGAAAAAAGCGTAATTTTGGCGGCAGAATGTTGAACTAGAATAAATAGGAGGAAGAATATATGGATACAACAAAGTTAACAAGGGAAGAGGCTCTACGCCGTTGGAATGCTTCTAAGGAAAACAAACGTAAAATGGTGGAGAAACTGGAGAACTTGGTTCGCAAAAGCTGTCTGGAACGTACTGGTAAAGAACCTATAGGGGTAGAAGTATGGTAGTAGAAAAGATGTCTTTGGCTGCGATTAATGCCAATTCGCCCTATGAGGTAAAAGTGGCCCTAGCTGATGATACATTGTGTTTCATCACAGATTATGATGCTGAAATCTTCGTAACTTTTGAAAGGGATGATATACTTCATAATGGGTTAGTTTATCAATTTGGTATCTCTAATCCGAAGGGAGTGAAGTCTCCTCGTGATCCTAAGGTGCGAGAGACTATTCTTGCCATAGTGGAGGAATTCTTTGCAAAGAACAATGCTGCACTAATCATTCGTAAGGATAATCCTCAATTCGCTGATTTGGTAAGCGAGTTCATGGCTACCGTGAATTTGCTAAATACTAAGCCGGAAGATTATGATGAATAGATTTGTATAATAGAGCCAATTCTTCTCCAAAGTCTGTAGATTTTGCGAGTAATTTGCTGATAACTTGCAGATTTCTTGTGGCTTTCTTGGTGGTTTCGAAGAAAAAGCGTATTTTGCGGCAAAGTTGAACGTTTAAAAAGGAGAAAATTATGAATATTGTTGCTTTAAGTAATAGGCTTGCAAGTAAGGTTCCTCATTGGCATGAACTCGAAAAGTTGAGTAAGGAAGATAAGATAGAGGTTATTGCTTTACTTTCCATGTCGATGGCAAATGCAGAGGAAATAAAAACACCAGCAGATAGAACTAAAGAAATGGTAGAACGTTGTTGTGGTTCTTGGGTTGGCGAACAGTCGGCAGAAGATATTATAGCAAATATCAACGAAAGTAAAATGTCAAAGTCAGAACCTGTCAAGTTTGCTTGTTGAAGATGCTGACATAATTATCGGTACTACAGCTATCATAAATAATATGGTTATGGTTACAGAAAACGTTAAGCACATAGGAAGGCTGAATGGTATTGTTGTTGAAAACTGGATGGAAAAATAAAAAATATATTATTGACTCTGTTTGCTGATTACATTTTGATAGTTGGAGGATAGATTATGGCAATAGATATAAAGGTTATTCCGACTCTTCATGGTGATGAAGCTATGCGCTTTATCAACAATGCAGATGAGGTTATGAAAAGTAAAGAGCGTGTTGATTTTTCTGAGAAAATAGCTATAGCTCGTGCTATATTAAAAAAAGCAGGAATGTAATCTATAGTGGGGACGCTGTATTGGTGATATACTTTCGAATCCCTCCGTCTCCCTTTAGATGACTTTTCTACCTCTCCGTCTCTCCTGCAAGGAGAGCTCCATATCTCTCACCAAGCCTCTCTCTTGCCCGAAGAGAGAGGGTGTAACCGCCCTCCGGTGCTCGGAACCACTTCGCTTTATGGTTGTCGGACCATCAAAGGTCTGCGCCATGTTGTGCGGGATGGGACCGCCTGGGAATAGCAGTTTATAGTTTACAGTTGATTTTTTAGTAATTTGCTGATAACTTATAGATTTCTTGTGATTTTCTTGGTGGTTTCAAGAAAAAAGCGTAATTTTGGCGGCAAGTTATATAAACTAAATAATAGGAGATAAGATTATGGCATTAGCAATTAGTGGTATCCCTATGCTGACAGGTGATGAGGCTTTAGCTTTCAGAGAAAAAGCTGAAGAAACATTGAAGAAGCGTGGTAGCATAGATTTCTCAAAGCAACGTGCTGAGATGAAGGCTATTTTGGCAAAAGCAAAATTTTAAAGTCCTATGTCGACAACTTGTTTGGTAAATCTTACTGCTATAATCTTGAGGATTCTAAGGCTGTTATCTTGGCGTTGTTTGCTGATAACATTTGGTGGAAACATAGTGGACAAGAAGGAATCTTCCTTGCTAAGGCATACATGTTTGTATCAATGACTGCATGTACCATTGCGTTCTTTTCTTAATCGTCTGACTTCTCTGATTTCATCATTGATCTCATCGAGAGTCATTTCTGGGAATTCACCTCTTTCTGCCATAGCTCTAATTTCTGCGAATGCTGCTTTTGCTCTTGCAGTTACTTCGTCCTCTTCCAGCAGGGGCTTCTGCGGGTTGTCCTTTCGGATTGTTTCTGATGTCTGTGCCATAATCTTATGATTATAATGTTATAATTCTGATTGCAAATATACATCATAATGGCGTAAAATGGTGCAAGGTGACTTATAATTTAATAAAGATTAAACTTTAGGATGTGACCGCCCTCCGGTGCTCGGAACCGCTACGCTATAAGGTTGACGGGGCGTCAAAGCCCAGCGCCATGTTTTGCGGGCTAGGACCGCCTGGGAATAGCAGTTTATAGTTAATAGTTTATGGTTGATTTCGTGGTAATTTGCTGATAACTTGCAGATTTTTTGTGGTTTTCTTGGTGGTTTCGAAGAAAAAGCGTATTTTTGCGGCAGAAGTGTTAAATATAGAAGGAATTGATTATGAGAAGTATGAATAAAATGTCGGCGGAGGATATCGCTAAGCTTAAGGCGGTAGCTTTGTATGTCTTAGACAAATGTGGTGAAACGGATTTCATTCATTTGTTTAAGATTATCTATTTTGCGGAAAGGAATCTCTATGCAAAATATGGTCAACATTTAGTTAAGGATACTTTTATCGCCATGGAACACGGACCGGTTCCCTCTCATCTTTATGATGCCTTGAAATTAATGAATGGCAAGGGAAACAATAAGGATGTCAAAGCTATTAGCGATTCTTTGTTACCTGCTGGTGGGGAATGCGCTTGGTTTTTTGTGAAAGCTGGCGAAAAGCCTGACTTGGACGAATTGAGTAAAGCTGAGATAGAAGCGTTGGATGCTGCCATTGATAAATACAAAGATATGGATACCAAGACTTTGTCTGAGCTATCTCATGATTCTGCCTGGCATGAGGCATGGGATAAGAATCATAATGCTGTTATGACCTCTCTGAATATTGCAAAAGCAGGTGATGCTTCTAATGAGTTTTTAGAGTATCTCCAGGAACAGGAATTTATAGATTCTATTTTGGAGGCTTAGGCTATAAAGATGAAGGGAAAAATTAATAAGAATGATTTGGTAGAAATAAAAAAGGCCATTTGTTCTTATGAGAATGTTTCCATGAAGTTGTTGAAACGTTTTGGATTGATATAACTGGGAAATTTATTGTGATTTTCTTGGTGGGTTAAAGATAAAGGCGTTACTTTGGCGGCAAAGTTATGATGGAACGCTCAAAAAATGTTAAGATTAAACTTCCTCTTTAATACCTAATATCTGAGAAACACAAAAGAATTAGAATTTAATTTTTAATTATATACGATAAGATGGGTTGAGCTTTGAATAAAAGCTCTGCCTATCGTGTTGGCTTATTGCCTTTTGATAAGGTAATGGACTGATAAACACGGATGATGGTACGTAAATCACCATTAGCCCGTATGGCGGTACCTATATAATATATTACCTTTGTATCCGTAATCAAAACAGTTTGATAATGGAAACAAGGGAATATTTCGAAAAAGTGATGCAGGATTACAACCAAAATCGTAAAGGTCGTAGCTTGCGCAAGTATTGTAAGGAGGAGGCTGTGGATTATGACTGGCTAGGTGCGGAAAACATAGCTTTTATGTTCTCACTTTTTGAGAGCTGCAAGTTGAATGACATTAATTTTGGCATTATATAGAAGATATACTCACCCGACTGATGGAGGGGGAGCAAGACTTCATGTCCCTAATCCCATGTAATTATAACTCGAACAAAAAGGTGAATGTCAAGGCTGCCTAATTGGCAGCTCTGGCAATACCAATTAATAATATGCTTTTTTTGAAAAATGTTGGATGTGCTAACTGCTGAAAATCAGTAGTTACGTTCTAACGGTGATTTTCCGGAATTGAACGGATACTTACATTTCTTTTGAATGAAGAAAATCAAGCTTTATGATTATCAGCAGAAAATGCTGGAGGAAATCATCAACGTGCTGACCACGAAGGAGATAACCCGTTACCGCAAGAAAAAGGGGTATGAAGAAGGTAACTCGGTCATCGTGCAGATGCCTACGGGTACGGGAAAGACCTACGTGATGGCTTCGGTGGTGAAATGGTTTCTGGATAACTACGAGAAGGGTGAGGTGTGGATTGTTGCACACCGCCGTGAACTGGTAGAACAGATGCAACAGACACTGGACAGATTCTGCCTGGACTATGGGGAGAAAGAAACGGTACTGAAAGCCAAAGTAAGAATCCGTGTGCTCTCTATCCAATGGCTCGGCAGGCATATCGGGGATTTGAAAAAGGCGGAATGCATACCGGGGATGATCGTGGTGGACGAAGCTCATCATGCCCTGGCACGATCTTACAAAGACCTGTTTGACCGCAACAGGGATGCTTTGAAGCTGGGAATGACGGCAACGCCTTGCCGTATGAAGAGGGAGTCGTTCGGTATGCTGTTTGAGCGTCTTATAAGCTCTCCATCTACCAAGGATTTTATCAAACGTGGGTATCTGGCACCCTATGACTATGTGGTCATCGGACAGTTCTCGCAAGACCAGCTGACCATCAACTCTTTGAAAGGACGTGGCAGTGATGGTGACTATTCCATCAAGGAGATGGATGAGAAACTGAATGTGCCTCAATCCATCAAGCGACTGCATGAGAGCGTGGTGAAGCATGCCGACGGAAAGAAGGGTATCGTATATGCCATTGACATCGACCATGCCCAGATGATTGCCTCATATTACAAGGCGATGGGTATCAGGGCGGTGGCTCTGGACAGCAAGACTCCTGCCAAGACCCGTCAGCGAATGGTGGAGGCATTCAGAATGGGTGACCTGGACTGTATGGTGAACGTGAACCTCTTTGATGAGGGGTTCGACTGTCCGGATGTGGAGTATATCCAGATGGCTCGTCCTACACTCTCGCTAGCCAAGTATCTGCAGATGGTGGGGCGCGGATTGCGCATCAACCACAAGCAGAAGGATAAGGTATGCATGATCATAGACAATGTGGGTAACTACCGTAAGTTTGGCTTGCCTGACAGGGAGCGGAACTGGGCATCGATGTATGCCGGACTGAGAGCCGGAAAGGGAACCATTCCGCCTTCTGCCAAAAAGACAAAGGGTGTGATCGTACCCAACAATGACATGGTATTTGTGGCGCAGTATGACAAGAAGAAAACGGAGCTTAGCAGCAAGCAGCGCTATGAATATCTGCAGGATGTGAAACCCTTTGAGAAATCTGGAAGATGGGGACTCCGTGTGGGGGATGACATCATCCTGCAGCCGGTATATAGGAAAATCCATGATTTCATAGGTGGTTTTGCCATCTTTGAGATTGCTCCCAACAGGGTGGGGATCCTGATCAGGAACGGCAAGGTGTATTATCCTGCAAATTATCAGGAAATCAAAATCCTCTCCGGCAACCGTGCCTTGCTTACTGAGAATGTCATTCATACCGAAGAGGTGAAACTGGATACGAAATGGGGATATTAACATATAGCACCGCATAACTATATAAAAAGGTAGTTATGGCGGTGCTATTTTTTTATGATAGATTTTGCTTTCTTCAGAAAATATCCGATTGTGAATTACAATGGATACTCCTCGAAAGCATAGAGTACAGTGCTTAAATAACGCTCACCTGTATCTGGCAAGAGGGCTACAATCTTCTTGCCCTTGTTCTCAGGACGCTTCGCAATCTCGGTGGCTGCAAAGGCAGCAGCACCAGATGAGATACCTACCAGGAGACCCTCGGTCTGAGCCAAGTCACGACCCGCCTTGATGGCATCATCGTTCTGAATATCCAATACCTCATCGATGAATTCTGAAGAGTAGGTCTCTGGAATGAAACCGGCACCGATGCCCTGAATCTTGTGCGGACCGCTCTGTCCGCCGTTCAATACAGGCGATGTGGCAGGCTCTACGGCAATCACCTTCACGTTTGGATTCTGCTCCTTCAGGTACTTGGCGATACCCGAAATGGTTCCACCGGTACCTACACCGGCTACGAAGATATCAATCTCGCCATCGGTATCAGCCCAGATTTCAGGACCGGTTGTGGCATAGTGCTTGGCAGGATTGGATGGGTTGGTAAACTGTCCCAGAATCACGGAACCCGGAATGGAATCGCGGAGTTCCTCGGCAGCCTTGATGGCACCAGGCATTCCGTCCTTGCCGCTGGTCAATCTCACTTCAGCGCCGTAAGCCTTCACCAGGTTTCTGCGCTCCACACTCATGGTTTCAGGCATGGTGAGGATGAGGTGATAGCCCTTTACGGCTGATACCAGAGCCAGGCCTACACCCGTGTTACCGCTGGTTGGTTCGATGATGGTGGCACCTGGTTTCAGAATGCCCTTCTGCTCAGCGTCTTCGATCATCGCAAGGGCGATACGATCCTTTACGCTTCCGCCAGGATTGAAGAATTCTACCTTGGCAATCACAGGAGTCTCCAAACCCTTGGATGCTGAATACTTACCCAATTCTACCAATGGGGTCTTACCGATTAAATCAGTAATCTGCTTATATATCTTTGCCATAACTGTACTCTAATTTAAATCATTCATATTTTTACTTTACGTAGGTAAATGCCTCATCGAGAGCCTCAATCAGGTCGTCGATGTTCTCGATACCGATGCTCAGGCGAACGGTAGAAGGATAGATGTGCTGCTCCTCCAATTCCTCTGGGCTCAGCTGAGAGTGGGTGGTTGTTGCTGGGTGGATAACCAGTGACTTCACGTCGGCTACGTTAGCCAGCAAAGAGAAGATGCGCAGGTGGTCGATGAACTCCCATGCCTCTTTCTCGCCGCCCTTGATATCGAAGGTGAAGATAGAACCACCGCCGTTAGGGAAGAGCTTCTTGTAAAGCTCGTGGTCTGGATGAGAAGGAACGGCTGGGTGATTGACCTTAGCCACCTTAGGATTATTCTCCAGATACTCTACTACCTTCAATGCATTCTGAACGTGACGCTCTACACGGAGGCTCAATGTCTCCAAGCCCTGAAGAAGAATCCAGGCGTTGAATGGAGAGATGGTTGCACCGGTATCACGAAGGATGACCGCACGGATTCGGGTTACGAAGGCTGCTGCTCCGGCTACATCTGCGAATACGGCGCCATGATAAGATGGGTCTGGCTTAGCGAGAGTAGGGAACTTGTCGGCATTTGCCTTCCAGTCGAACTTACCGCCATCTACGATGACGCCACCGAGAGATGAACCGTGACCGCCGATGAACTTGGTAGCAGAGTGAACCACGATATCTGCTCCGTGCTCGATAGGACGGATGAGGTATGGGGTGCCGAAGGTGTTATCGATAATCAAAGGGATGTTGTGGCGATGAGCAATCTCTGCCAACTTATCGATATCGGTTACATCTGAGTTCGGATTTCCGAAGGTCTCAGCATAGAGAGCCTTGGTATTGTCCTGGATAGCAGCCTCTACCTGCTCGAAGTTGCGAGGATCCACGATGGTGTAGCTTACACCCTGTGTGGATAATGTATGAGTGATGAGGTTATAAGTACCACCGTAGATGTTGTCGGCAGCTACGATGTGGTCGCCGTTCTGAAGGATGTTCTGCAGAGCGTAGGTAACGGCGGCAGCGCCAGAAGCGACAGCCAAACCTGCTACACCACCTTCGAGGGCAGCTACACGGTCTTCGAATACACCCTGAGTAGAGTTGGTCAAGCGACCATAGATGTTACCAGCGTCACGGAGTCCGAATCTATCGGCAGCGTGCTGAGAGTTGCGGAACACGTAACTTGTGGTCTGGTAGATAGGCACCGCACGAGCGTCGGTAGCTGGATCTGGATTTTCCTGACCTACATGCAACTGAAGTGTCTCAAAGCGAAGTTTCTTTTCTGTACTCATAATCTATGTCCTTTCTTTAATTTTACGTTAATACTCAATCTTATTCATTTATATAAATCTGTCGCCCAGAATTCAGATTGACTGTTTGTTCTGATTGACGCTGCAAAGGTACGGCGATTTTTTGGATTCTGAAATAGCATATGAGTAGTATTCCTGCTACCACGTTTGTGGTATTCGGGCATTTTTTAGCAGAAAAATGGGCAAAATTACCTAATTTGGCCGTGATTTGTTACCCAATTTGGCTGCGATTCGTTACTTAGTTTGGCTATGTTTCACTTCCGAGTTTGGCCGGTTAACAGCAAAAAGTGGCGATAGGTGTGCGTAATCTATGTTTTTTTATGAGATTTCGCACACTTATCGCCACTTTTTTCGATTTTTTTGATGATTTTATGAGATTATACCTTATTACATATAGGAGCTATTTTTGTTACATCCTATCCGAATCTAGTCTTTCAGGCAGCCAATAGGCACAACATATACTCCGTCTTCTCTGCGATAAGCAAAACTTCCTACGGCGGTAAGTATCATCAGGAAAGAAGGCGATTTCATTTTTGTGGTATCTATCTTTTGCGATAGTTTTTTGAGATTAGCAGCTCCTTCTTCGATTAATTTGTCACCACCAATTTTGATTTCTATTAATCCATAATCACCATTTCTTAAATGCACAACTGTGTCGCATTCCAGACCAGTCTTGTCTCGATAATGAAATACATTTCCATCCAATGCCTGAGCAAATACACGTAAGTCTCTTACACATAATGTCTCAAAGAATAGACCTAGTGTATTTAGGTCGTTCATGAGATCATTAGGTCCTATACTAAGCGCAGCTGTAGCGATAGAAGGATCTACAAAATATCTTGTATCTGTTGTTCTGATGGAAGTCTTCGAACGTAAGTTTGGATTCCATGCAGGCATATCTTCTATGACAAATATTTTGCGCAAAGCATCAAGGTAAGAACTTACAGTCTTCTCGTCAAGTGCTGATTGGTCGTTTGCCAACATATCATTTCTGATTTCTGCCAATGATGTCTGTGTGCCTTGACTTCTTGCATACGATTTCATCAAGCGTTTTACCCTTTCTGGATTTCTTTCCACTCCATCTACTCGTTGGATGTCTGCATTCACCACAGCATCATAATAATCTATGGCCTGATCAAGTGCAATTTCTTCATCATCATCCAATAATGCTGCTTGTGGCCAACCACCTCGACAAATGAGATATGAGATTCTTTGTAGGTCGTTGTTGTTTTCTGCAGCAATGGATTTTGGAGAGGTGAATAGCTCTTTAAGGGAAATTGTTCCATTGGAATCTCCTGATTCCCATAATGACATAGGGCGCATGAGTAATCGGGCTATTCTACCCGTTCCTGTATGGTGGAGTTCTTCTAGCTTGGCTGGTACTGCAGATCCCGTAAGGATGAATTGTCCCATCCCATGGCGATGGTCAACCTCAAAGCGAACCATATCCCACAATTTAGGAGTTTGTTGCCATTCATCAATCAATCGTGGCGTCTCTCCGTCTAATATTACTTTCGGGGTACTATCAACAAAGATTCGATATTGGTCTCTTCGGGCAGAGTCTGACATATAGATCACACTCTTAGCCTGCTGCTCACCTGTGGATGTTTTTCCACACCATTTTGCACCTTCAATAAGTACGGCTCCTTTTCCTCTCAGCTTTCTGCTGAGTAGTTGGTCTATAACTCTTGGCTTATAATCGTTTATACTCATATCTTATGATTTAATTTTGGTGCAAAGATAAGCTTTTTTTTCCAAATTCCGTAATTTGGCCGAATATTTTTCCCGAATTTGGCATTATTTAACTCCCGAATTTGGCCGAATATTTTTCCCGAATTTGGCCGTTTTTAATTCCCGAATTTGGCAGAATACAAAAACTGTCCTCATCTGAATGGGTGTTTCAGATGGGGACAGTTTCAGTTATGTTTTGCTACATTACAGCTATATTTCTGCTACATTGCAGCTATGTTATAATCTAAATCCTAAGCCGATGGTCATCGGGTAGCACTCGGGAGCCTTGGTCTTGTTGAGCAGCGGGGTTACTCCGGCACGGGCGTAGAGCATCACTCCTGAGTAGCCGGCACGGGCTTCCAGGTTCAGGCCGATAGGGTTGAGGTTGATATCGCCCGTTTCGGTATGCTTGTGCTTTCCGATGAAGTAGCGGGAATGCTCGTGCCAGCGGTATTCTACTGATGGACCTAAAGCCAGGAATGCATCATGGCATCCTATGCGCTTCTGCCATTCCAGCATGATAGGCAGGCGGAGTACATTGTAGCTGATATAGCTTTTCTTCAGCGTCTCGCCTTCTATCGGAGTCATTGCCGATACCCCGTTTTCGGTGCTTAATACGTAATTGTCCTTGAAATGGTGGTGTACCTGTCCGATGGAGAGAGAGGAGGTGAGTGCCATTTCGTTGGAAAGGCGGAAGCAGAGACTGGTGAGGGTGATGCCCCATTCCCACGACTTGGAGTCGCGACTGTGCATCTCGTTGTTGCCTCCCATGCTTCCCCTGCTGCCTGGCAACTGGCTGCAGCCGAAGAAGAAGGTTGGATAATGACTCTCCAGACTGCGCTTGCGCTTGCTCAAAGTCTGAGGGATGAAAGGCGAGGTGACAAATACCTTTTCTACTTCCTGACCATCTACGAATTGGGTCTCTGAAATCTTGGTCATCTCATTGCCGTTCATCTTATATATCTTCACAGAAGTCTGTTCGCCATCCTGCTTGATGACGATGTTCTGGTCGTTCACTCTGATTGTGGTGTCGTTAGCCTCTACAGAGGCTGGTGCACTGTTGCTGTTGGTTTCAGCAAGGGCGAAGGCTGGCATCATGGCAGCCATCATCATTACGTTTTTGATATTCATAATACTATATTTTATGTTGTTTCTTATTCTTATTGAGAGGATTCCTGAAGGAAAATGTTGTTTCTATCTTCTGGAATAGCAAAGTTTCATGATGTCTTCGGGCGACAGGTCGCCTTCGATATAAATCACGGTTCCCTTGCTTTCACTCGGATTGCTGAAGAGGATGAAGCGGTTGTCGCCATTGCTCAAGGGTGCCATCATGTAATAGCCGCTCACCATCTTGCCATTCTCCACCACCTCTCTGATTTTCTTTGCAGCCTTGCGGTCGGACTTCAGATAGTGGGCTATTTCCGTGGCATGGTACTTATATACCAGGCTCTTGTATATCTTGAGTTTGTAACCTTTGAGTTGCGTATTCTGCATCGTAACCATCTTGCATCCCTTGGCGTGCCCGAAGCGTTGGAATATACTTTTTACGTACAGCCCCTCCTGGGCATTAGCCGAAATCGAGGCTACCACGATAAGAAGCAGTCCGATGAAGAAGCGTTTTATCAAGTTGCATCGTTTCATATTCTATACCTTATTATATATATTATACTTTATAGTTTGATTGTTTCATCTAAAAGATGAATTTATTGTTTCATCATATCCAGGGCACTGAATGGATCTTCGGAATCTGCCGAAACATCTTCCAGGGCATCCAGGGCTTCGTTATGAACGAACTCCTGGTCGGTATAAACCTTTCCATCGATAACCGCATAACATTCAGGTTGAGGCTGGGCTATCTTCTGGATGCCCACAATCAGGAATGCGATGATAGCGGCGGCTGCCACAGAAGTGCCGAAATATTTGAGCCATCTGCTGCGAGAAGCTTCCTTCTTTGGGATTTCTTCCTTCTCGATATCTTTTTTTTCGAAATCCTCCTCCTTCTCTTCTTCTCCTTTTAGAATTTGAGAAAGATTCATCTGTTCGAATCCGATATAGCTGAAGAGGGCGCGGTAGGATTCCCATTCTTCCGGAATATCATTGGCATGCTCTTCGAAATATTTTCTGAGCGTTGCCTCTTCCTCATTGGATGTGGCACCATCCATATACTTGTCGAGCAAGTTCTGTATTCTTTTTATTTCATCATTCATAACTTTTCCTCCTTCTTTATTTTGTTCTGTTCTGTTTCACGATATTCATATAGGTCTCTCTGATTTTGAGTCGGGCTCGGGAGAGATTCTTTCGGAGATTATCGGCAGTACATCCCGTTATCTGCATGATTTCATCGGCAGTATAGCCTTCTATCTCCTTCATGCGGAATATCTGCTGCTGCAAGGGCGGAAGCTGTGCCACTATCTGTTTGATGAGGTTTACCTCGTCCCGTTGCTCTGCCCGCCGGTCTTCTATGGGTACTTCCATTACCTTGTCGGTGGTGAAGTTCCGCTCCTCATGCCTGCACTGGTCATAAAACTTGTTGCGCATGATGGTGATGGCGAGCGCCTTGAGGTTATCTTCTGCCTTGATATTCTGGCGTATGTCCCACAGCCTGAGCATGACTTCCTGCACGAGGTCTTCGGCATTGTCGTCACTCTCAGTCAACCTTAGCGCATACGCTTTCAAGTCGCTGCGCATCGGTAGGATGATATGGTTGAATTCTACTGTTCTCATAACCTTTACACTCTATAGACGTATGAAATTGAAAAATCGGACATCTTAAAAAAGATTTTTTTCAAAAAATGCTTTCTTTTTTCAAAGAAAAATAGTATTTTTGCAAGTGAAACATAAAATTTAGCAATCGAAAACATAAAATTTTTCAATCGAAAACAATAAAAAACTGAATGGCTTATGGCATCTATAGTTTCTATTATTCCCATCGTGTTGCTGTTCATCCTGATGCTCGGCTTCAAGATGGCAGGTCATAAAAGCGCCTTGCTGACGCTCGTAGTTACCGTGTTGCTTGCTCTCTTCGCTGCTTCGCCGCTGGGTATGATTGCCCCGGAACATGCGGAGGACAGCGTTATCGTCCTGACGGGATGGGCGGTGGTGGAAGGCATCCTGAAGGCGGTATTCCCGATTCTCATCATCATCCTGATGGCTATCTACAGCTATAATATCCTCGTGGAAAGCAAGCAGATTGAGGTAATCAAGAGGCAGTTTACATCGATTACCGATGATAAGGGACTGCTCGTGCTGCTCCTCGTATGGGGATTCGGCGGACTGCTCGAAGGTATGGCGGGCTTCGGAACGGCGGTGGCGATACCTGCTGCCATCCTCATCGGACTCGGCTTCAAACCGATGTTCTCGGCTCTGGTATCCCTGATCGGTAATACCGTGGCTACGGGATTTGGTGCCGTGGGTGTACCGGTTACTACGCTCTGTAACGAGGTGGCGGAAAGCGGATCGGCTTCGGCGGCACAGATTTGCGAGACTTCGGCTTTCGCCATCATCCAGCTGGCACCTCTCTTTATCATCCTGCCTTTCATCATCCTGACGCTTACCGATAAGCATAATCTTATCAAGAATCTCATCATCGCCCTTTGGGTGGGAGTGATTTCCGTGGTAGTGCAGTTTGTCTGCGGCTATTATCTCGGTTCGGAGACACCAGCCATCATCGGTTCGCTGGCAGCCATTATCGCCATCATCGCATACGCCAAGGTGTTTGCCAGAAAGAGCAAGGTACAGGATAAGGAAACTTTTACGCTTGGCGAGAGCCTGAAGGCATGGAGCGTTTACCTCTTTATATTGATATTCATCCTGGTTTCCGGCGCACTCTGTCCTCCGGTCAATGCTTTCCTCAAGAGTCATCTGGTGAGTGCGGTTCATCTGCCTGTGCTCGACAGCACCTTTAAGTTTGGCTGGATTTCCAATGCAGGATTGATGCTCTTCCTGGGTGCTACGATTGGTGGATTGGTTCAGGGATTGAGCCTCAAGAGATTGATGGTGATTCTTGCCCGTACCACGGTGAATCTGCGCAAAACGGTGGTGACCATCTGTTCGCTGATAGCCCTGGCGAGTGTGATGAACTATTCGGGAATGATTACTTCCATCGCCTCCGGACTGGTGGCTGTGACGGGCGACTTCTATCCTTTGGTAGCGCCGATGATTGGTGCCATCGGAACCTTCGTTACGGGTTCTGATACCTCTTCGAATATCCTCTTTGCCAAGCTGCAGGCTCATGTTGCCAACCAGTTGGGTATGACGGGACAGAGCACATTCTTTGGTATGGAGGGTGGTCAGGAGAACTGGCTGGTTGCTGCCAATACCACGGGAGCCACGGGTGGCAAGATGATCAGTCCGCAGAGCATCGCCATCGCTACTGCAGCCTGCGATATGGAGGGAAAGGATGGAGAGATTCTCCGCTCGGCCATCCCATACGCCCTGCTGTATATCGTATTGGGCGGATTGATGGTTTATTTCGGTTGCTGATTTTCTTTTCTTATATAGCAAAAAACTGTCCTCATCTGTTATCTCAGATGGGGACAGTTTCAGTTTTATAAATCGACATTAAAGCTATCTAAGCATGTCTTTTCTCGTAAGCCAGACTGTGGTCGTGCTTGTCGATATCATGTTTGGATTTGCTTTTTCTTCTCCTTTTTTTTCAAGAACGCAAGCCCGCTAGGCGTCCCGCCGGATTTGCAATCCGGCGTCAAAAAATGTCTTAACCTATCTAGGCTCTGCGGATTTGCAATCCGCAGCAAAGGAGTGTGCTTTCCCTTTTGTTTGGGGATTACAAATCCCCGGGTTTTAATAGGTCGAACCTTTTTTTACGGCGGATTGCAAATCCGCCGGGACGCCTAGCGGACTTATGACACACCCTCTTCTTTTACGCATGTCTTTTCTCGTAAGCCAGACTGTGGTCGTGCTTGTCGATATCATGCTTCGACTTACTCTTTACCACGAGCCATACGCCAGAGAATACAAGGATGGCGGCGATCGCCTGCATACCCTTGAATACGGCGAGACCCACGATGACACTCACGGTAACCGATACCAGCGGCTGCACATAGTTATATACACTCACCACGGTAGGGCGCAGAGTCTTCTGACCAATCATCATGCAGATGTAGCCCAGATACGTGCCGAAGAGAACCACGTAGCCCGTTTCCCACCAGGTGCTTATCGGAACATGGGCAAAGTCGATGCTCATCACGTGACTGATGGTGAAAGGCCATATAATGATGGTGGCCCAGAGGAACATCCACTTGTTGATGGTGAAGAGCGAATACTTAGACAGCAGGTTCTTGAAGAGCGACAGGTAGAGGGCGAAAGAAAGCTGAGCCGACATACAGAGCAGGTCGCCCCAGATGTTTCCCACCTTGGCATTGCCAGCGGTAGCACTCGTCATGATGATGATGACGGCACCAGCACATCCCATCAGTACACCGAGCGCCTTCTTCCAGGTGATAGGCTCCTTCAATATCAGGAAGGAGAGAACCATGGCGAAGATAGGCATCGAGGTGGTCATGATGCTGGAATTGCTAGGCGAGGTCATGTTCAGACCGATGGTGTAAGAACACTGGTTGAACACGAGGGCAAATAGTCCTGCTGCAGCAAACTTGAAGATATCTTTTACTGGAACATGCTCTTTCTTGGTGAAGAGCGAGGTGAGCCAGAAGAGAATGGCGCCACCCAATACGCGGAAGCTCACCAGGTCGATGCCGTCGATGCCGTGAAGCATGGCATCCTTGCCTACGGGAGCCATCAGTCCCCAGAATGCGCCGGAACAGAAGAGGCACAGGTGAGCGATAAGAGGTCGTTTATTATCCATTTTTCCTTATTTCTATTTAAATCTTCTTTATTTTGAATAAAATCGAGTGCAAAGGTACAAAAATTCGAGGAAATTTGCTATATTTGCGGTATATTTTTTAGAAGTTAAAGAAGTTAAGAAGTTAAGACTATCGTCTTTTTCAGTTCTTGACTATTAAAGATAGGAGAATATCTTATGCAGAAATATGCTGATTATATCAAACAGATAGAGATAGAATCTCTCTGGAGCGGTACCAAACATATTCTTTGGAACCTCGACCGCCGTGTCAATATCCTGAGTGGTGTAAACGGCGTGGGCAAGAGTACTATATTGAATAAGGTGGTAAAGGGCCTGGCGGCTGGCGGCGAATTCCCTAGTCACATGATCAAGGGCGTACACCTGAAGGTGGAGCCGGAGGAGGCAAAGTGGATTCGCTACGATGTAATCCGATCGGTGGATAGACCGCTGATGAATGCCGAGATGATCAACAAGATAGACCTTACCCTGGTTACCGAACTCGACTGGCAGCTCTTCCAGCTGCAGCGCAAGTATCTGGATTATCAGGTGAACATCGGCAACCGCATCATCGCCGTGCTTCAGAGCGGCGAACCGGATGCAGCCTTCAAGGCTCAGCAGCTGAGCGAACCGAAGAAGATGTTCCAGGATATAGTAGATGGTCTTTTCAAGGATACCGGCAAGACCATCATCCGTACTGCCAACGAAATCCGCTTCAACCAGATAGGTGAGCAGCTCTCGCCTTATCAGCTCTCGGCTGGTGAGAAGCAGATTCTCGCCATCCTCCTTACCGTGCTGGTGGAGGACAACCAATCTTATGTCCTCTTTATGGATGAGCCGGAAATCAGCCTTCACTTCGAATGGCAGAAGCAGCTCATCGGTCTGGTGCTGAAACTCAATCCGAATATCCAGATCATCATGACCACCCATAGTCCTGCCGTGGTGATGGACGGATGGACCGATAGGGTGACGGATGTGAGCGACATCACAATATAAGTGAAAAAGAAGTATTATGGCTAAACGTTTAACCGATAATATCAATTCCCTCTACTTCGAGGCCGCCAACAAGATGACCTCGAAGAAGGCTCGGCGCAAGATAGTGGCTTACGTCGAGAGCTACGATGATGTCTTCTTCTGGCGGTCGGTGTTGGGAAAGTATGAGGATGAGACGCGCTATTTCGAAATCCTGCTTCCTACCCGCAACAACCATCTCGACCGTGGCAAGAAGGCGGCTATCGGCAATATGCTCAAGGGGGTGGGCAAGGATATGATAGCCTGTGTGGATGCCGACTACGATTTTCTGCGGCAGGGTACTACCGAGGCTTCTCAGCTGATGCTGGAGAATCCTTATATCTTCCATACCTACGCTTATGCCATTGAGAATTTCCAGTGTTATTCCAAGGGTTTGCACGAAACCTGCGTGATGGTGACGTTGAACGATACCCATATCTTCGATTTCGAAAGATTCATGGAGGCGTATTCCCGTACGATATGGCCGCTCTTCGTGTGGCATCTTCTCTTCTATATCCGTCATCGCAAGATGTCGATGCATTTTGATATGGCAGAGTTCGACAAGGTTATCGTATTGCCATCGGTCAGAATCCAGGACCCTCAGCAAGCTATCAATTATCTTGCCAAAAAGGTGAGGGCGAAGCTTTTCCAGCTGGAGCGCCGCTTCAAGACGTTCAAGGATGAGCTGCCGGATATGATTCAGTACCTGAACAATCTGGGGGTAAACGAGCATAACACCTATTTATATATACAGGGTCATCATCTTTTCGACCTGGTGGTTTGCCCTTTGGTGCAGACGGTCTGCGATACGCTGCGCAATGTAAGGGAGAATGAAATCCGTGATAGGGCTGTCCATTCCGAGCAGGCACGCACCGAGATGGCATGCTATGAGAACAGTTTGGGCAAGGTGAAAATGATGATGAAGAAGAATACCTTCTACCAATTCTCTCCGGAATTCCAGAAGATTCAGGCGGATGTGGCGAAGTATCTGGAACAATCATCCTGAAATGAAATTGCAGAAATAAACTCTTTATATCGAAATAAAAAATGCGAGCCGGAAATGGCCCGCATTTTTTATTTTGATATCTTATTCTTATACGTATGTCTCCAGGAACTTCAAGGTTCCTTCTACCTTCAATGTCTGGGTAGAGGCAGGAACTACGATGCTCTCGCCGCCCTGGAGCGTAATCTCGTTACCCTCGTTGTCGGTAATCTTAGCCTCACCCTTCAAGCCAATCAGAATCACGAAGCTGTCCAACTCTGAATAATCCAGCGTCATTGGCTCATCGAGATCATAAACGGCAGTGGTGAAGTAAGGGCACTGCACCATGCTAACACCCTGGTTCTTGGCAGGAGTGTAGTTCTGGCGATAGTCTGCCAATACGGTGTAATCGATGCACTCAGATGCTTCCTTGGTGTGGAGCTGGCGATAGTTGCCATCCTTGTCCTTGCGCTTGAAATCGTAGATGCGATAGGTTACATCGCTGGTCTGCTGAATCTCGGCAACGAAACAGCCTGTTCCGATGGCGTGGATTCTGCCGGCTGGGATAAAGAAGCAGTCGTCCTCCTTTACGTTATACTGAGCCAGGGCATCGGTGATGGTATCATTCTCCACCATCTCCTTGTACTGCTCAGGAGTAATCTGCATCTTCAAGCCATTGTAAAGCTTGGCATCCGGCTCGCTTGGCAGCGCATACCACATCTCGGTCTTGCCGCGCTCCTTACCCTGCTTCTTGGCAATTTCGTCATTAGGATGTACCTGGATAGAAAGGTCGGTATTGGCATCGATAAACTTGATGAGCAGTGGGAACTCGTTTCCAAAACGCTTATAGTTATCTGCACCGAGGAAATTCTCCTTCAATTCAGCAACAACCTCATTGAGCTTCTTGCCCTTCATCTCGCCGTCGGCTACGATGCTCTCGTTGCCAGGAACACCTGAGATTTCCCAACTCTCGCCAACTTTCTCCTGCTTGATGTCAAGATGCTTGAAGGCGATGATCTTGTTTCCACCCCAGATGGTGGACTTCAATAGCGGTTCAAATTTTAATGGTTTCATAATTTTATTGAATTAGTTGATAAAATGTTTATTGTCTAGGATTTCCTGTACCTGCCTCCTGCGGAAACTAGTTCTCTCTCCAGAAGGCTGGAGTGAAGATTACCAGTACGCTGAATATCTCCAGACGTCCGATGAGCATCATCAGCGAGCAGAACCATTTTGCCACATCCGGCAGTTCGCTCCACGACATCGTAGGTCCAATCTCCGTACCCAGCGTAGGACCTACGTTGCCCACACAGCTCAGGGTGATGGTGATGGCATTGGTGTTGTCGATGCCCATGGCTATCATCGTGAAGGAGATGACCAGGCAGATGATGAGATACGTGGTGAGGAAGGCGAGTAGCGTAACCCGCTTCTGCATCGGCACGTTCACACCGTCAATCTTCAGAGGCAGTACCGCATTAGGATGCAGAATCTGGCGGAATTCATTCTTCACCATTCTTACCAGCATCACGGCGCGGATACATTTCAAACCTCCACTCGTACTGCCCGAGCAGGCTCCGAAGAACATGCAGGCTGCCAATACCACCCAGGTGACATGAGGCCAGAGGGCTGCATCATCATTAAACAAGCCTGTGGTGGTGATGAATGAAACCACCTGGAAGACGGCGCTGCGGAAGGCATGCTCCATATCGTAGTTGCGCATCGCTATCAGCTCTACCATGATGAAAGCCGTAAAGGCGGTGACGAGGAACATATAGAACTTGAACTCCGAGTTCTTGAACAGATCCTTGATCTTAAACTTGATGACTGCCGCATAGAGTAGGGTGAAGTTCACTCCCGAGAGGAAGCAGAAGAATGCACAGATGTATTCCAGCGCCGGCGAATGGAAGAACTCGGTACTGCTGTTGTGGGTAGAGAAACCACCCGTAGCCGTCGTGGTCATCGCATAGTTGAAACTGTCGAAGAGATTCATTCCTGCCACATAGTAGGATACGATGCAGGCGATGGTGAGCATCAGATAGATACTCCAGATCCATTTTGCCGAAGTGGAGAGCCGGGGATGCAGCTTGGTCTTGATAGGACCCGTAGCCTCGGCGGCAAACACCTTGGTCTGTCCTCCTACAAGTGATGGCAGCAGGGCGATGGTGAAGAACACGATTCCCAAACCGCCTATCCATTGGGTGAGCGATCGCCAGAACAGCAATCCGTGCGGGAAGCACTCCACATCATCCAGAATGGTGGCTCCCGTGGTGGTGAATCCCGACATCGTCTCAAAGTAGGCATCCGTAAAGTTATTGATGTAACCGCTGACCATGAAGGGCAGGGTGCCGAAGAGACTGAAGATGATCCATGAGAGCGATACCACGAGGTAGGCGTCACGGCGCGACATCGAATTGTCTGCTCCATGTCCTTTCCATTTCAGGATGAGTCCGCCGCCGATGGTGGTCAGTGTGGCTACCACGAAAGCGAAGATGTCGTCCTGCTGGTAATAGTATGCCACCAGCAGACTGACGAAGAGCAGGAATGCCTCGATGAAAAGCAACTGTCCCAGTATCTTGTATATCAACTTACTGTTTATCATTCCCTCTTGTCTTTATACCTTATTATATATATCATATCTGTCTTTATACCTTATTATATATATAGAATATACTTTATTATATATAGAGACTAAATGAAATATTTCTCAATTTTCTTCATATTGATGTTGTGGCAGAATACCATTACCGAGTCGCCCGGTTCTATCTGGGTGTTACCCGAAACCAGCATTCCCTCGCCGTTTCTCACCAGACCACCGATGGTAACACCGATAGGCATACCCAGGTCTTTCACCGGTTTTTGGGTAACCTTGGAATCTTCCTTGGCGATGAATTCAGCCACATCGGCGTTGGCACTCATCAGGAATCTGACGTTCATCACGTCGGCATCGAGCATCATCTGGTAGATGTAGCTGGCAGCAATCATCTTCTTGTTGATGATGGTACCGATATCCAGACTTTCTGCCATGCTCACGTAATCCACGTTTTCTACGGCAGCCACGGTCTTGCGCACACCCATTCTCTTGGCGGTGAGGCAGGCGAGGATATTGGTTTCCGCATTTCCCGTCAGCGCCACGAAAGCCTGGGTGCTTCTGATTCCTTCCTCAGTGAGGAGAGGGATGTCGCGGCCATCGCCGTGGATGATAAGGATATGATTGTCGTCGAGGATATCGTTGAGATATTCGCAGCGATTCTCATCCTTCTCGATAATCTTGCACTCCATGTATTCCGGCATCTTCTTTACGGCTCTTACGGCAGTGCGTCCGCCACCCATCACCATCACGTTCTTCACATCCACATAATGCTCCTTTCCCACAATCTTGCGGATGTAGGGAATGTAGTTGCGGGTGGTCATGAAGTAGGCGAGGTCGTAGAGCTTCAGCTCATCGTTACCACCCGGGATGATGGTATCGCTGCCTCGCTTGATGGCTACCACGTGGTAAGGGTCGTTGGGACCGCTGATGTTCTTGAGCGGCTCGTTGAGGATTTCGCATCCCTCACGCAGCTTGATGCCGAGCATCACGAGGGCGCCGTCGTGCACATCCCAGCGCTGGCGCACCCAACTCATCTTGAGTCCGTTGTTGATATCTACGGCAGCGAGCATCTCCGGATAGATGAGCTTGCTGATACCGAGTTCCTTGAAGAATTCCTGTGCCTGCGGTTCCATGTATTCCGGATTATCCACACGTGCCACGGTGCGCTTGGCACCGAGATTCTTGGCAAGGATGCTGGAGGTGATGTTGGTACTCTCCACCGGGGTGACCGCAATGAAGAGATCCGTATCTTGAACACCGGCATCCCTCAGGGTCTGCAGACTGGTAGGCTTTCCTATCATGGTGAGCAGATCGCAGTCGGAGCCGATGCTTGCCAGGCGCTCTTCGCTTTCATCGATGAGTGTAATCTCCTCCTTGCTGCGCGACAGGAGCCGCGCCAGGTGGGTACCGATGGCATAGGCGCCAGCTATGATGATTTTCATATTGATGAATATTTAAATTTCGATGCTCTATTTTCCGATAATGGCATTCTTGATGCTCTCGTGGTCGAGATGTACAATCTCGCGCAGCTGTTCTACGGTGCCATGCTCCACAAATTCGTCTGGCAATCCCAGGCGGGTTATCTGTGGCTGATAGCCGTGGTCGCTCATCCATTCCAGAACGGCAGATCCCATTCCGCCCATCCTTGCACCATCTTCTATGGTCACGATGCGCTTGAACTTCTTGCCCACCTCGGTGAGGATGTTTTCATCCAGCGGCTTCACGAATCGCATATCGTAGTGCGCAACGCTCATCTTCGTTTCCTTCTCTACCTCTTCGATTGCCTGGATGGCATCGTTTCCGATAGGACCGATGGTGAGCACGGCTACATCTTCTCCGTCTTTCAGCTTTCTGCCGGTACCGGTCTTGATTTCCTCCATCTTGTTGCGCCAATCTACAAGCACACCGCAGCCACGAGGATAACGGATCACGTAGCTTCCGTGGTCTGGCAGCTGGGCTGAATACATCAGGTTGCGCAGTTCGTGCTCATCCATCGGCGAAGCGATGGTGAGATGCGGAATAGGGCGCAGGGCTGCCAGGTCGAAGGCGCCATGATGGGTAGGACCATCTTCTCCTACCAGTCCGGCACGGTCGAGGCAGAGCACTACAGGCAGGTTGAGGAGTGCCATGTCGTGGATGATATTGTCGTAGGCACGCTGTGCAAACGAACTGTAGATGTTGCAGAAAGGAATCAATCCGTCCTTTGCCATACCACCCGAGAAGGTGACTGCATGGCCCTCGGCGATACCTACGTCGAAGGTGCGGTTTGGCATCGCCTTCATCATGATGTTCATAGAGCATCCGGTAGGCATGGCTGGTGTCACGCCTACGATCTTAGGGTTCTGCTCGGCAAGTTCCAGCAGGGTCTTTCCGAAGACATCCTGAAACTTAGGAGGCTTGTTGCTGTTGTCGGCAATGATTCTCTCGCCGGTTTCCGGGTCAAACTTGCCTGGTGCATGCCAGATGGTAGCACACTTCTCGGCTGGTTCGTATCCCTTGCCCTTGGTGGTATGCAGGTGGAGCAGCTTAGGGCCTTTCATGCTTCTGAGCTGCTTCAGGATTCTTACCACTTCCTTTACATCATGACCGTCGAATGGGCCGAAGTATCGGATGTTCATTCCTTCGAAGATGTTCTGCTGATGGCTTAATACCGACTTGAAGGCATTGTTCAGCCGGATGATGCCGTTCTTGCGGTTATTATTGAGAATACCCTTGGAGTGGAGCCACTGCGAAGCCTTGAAGCGAATCTTGTTGTAGGTCTCGTTGGTGTCAAGCTGGAGGAGATACTTCTCCATGCCACCCACGGCACGGTCGATGCTCATATCATTATCGTTGAGGATGATGAGCATATCGTTTGGAGTACTTGATACATTGTTGAGTCCTTCGAAAGCTAAACCACCGCTCATCGCACCATCGCCGATAACGGCTACTATGTGGCGGTCTTTGTTGCCTGTTTCGCGTGCTGCCACCGCCATACCCAGAGCTGCCGAGATAGAGTTGCTGGCATGTCCGCAGGTGAAGGTGTCGTATTCACTTTCAAGCGGTGTTGGGAATGGACGGATGCCATGGAGCTTTCTGTTGGTGCAGAATGCCTCACGTCTTCCTGTCAGAATCTTATGTCCGTATGCCTGATGGCCTACATCCCAGACGATGCGGTCTTCAGGGGTATTGTACACGTAGTGTAAAGCTACGGTGATTTCCACAACACCCAAAGAGGAAGCAAAATGACCTGGATTTACAGCCACTTCGTCAATGATGTCTTCTCTCAATTCTTTGCATACCTCTGGCAACTGATTAATGCTCAGTTTGCGCAAATCATTAGGATATTTGATGTTGCTTAACAGACTAAACTTACTTTTGTCCATAATTTAATAATTTTATAAGTGCAAAGGTAATGCTTTTTTTCATAAAATAACATTTTTATGGGGAGAATTTCGCTTTTTTCGATAATTCTTTGTATTTTTGCAAAAAATTAGGAAGGAATCAGTAAAAGGAGAGGAACCTTTCGTTCTATCCGGTTGCGCTTTTCCTGTAAATAAGTAACTAAACATAAAGATTAAATAAATGAAAAAGAACCTATTCTTTGTGGGAGCCTTGATGATGGCTTCCCTCTCGATGATGGCGCAGACCAAGAATGGCGGCATCAATCAGACTATGCTCCAGCAGATGGAGAAAAGCCAGACTGGCGGTGTGACCAACAAGGCATTGTTTAACGCTATCGCTGGCAACAACATCGATGATCTCGTGAAGAATCATGCTAATGAGGCTCCGGTAGATACTCATTTCAGTATCGAGACTCCTTCTCAGAGCATCCATAACCAGAAGAGTTCCGGACGTTGCTGGATGTTCAGCGGCTTCAATGTACTCCGTTCCAACTTTGCTGTCAACGACAAGCAGGGTAGAGTAGTGGAGTTCTCTCAGGATTATCTCTTCTTCTACGACCAGCTGGAGAAGGCTAACCTGATGCTCCAGGGTGTCATCGACCTCGGCAAGAAGAGCCTGGAGGATCCTCAGGTGCAGTTCTTCTTCAAGAATCCACTCAATGACGGTGGTACTTTCTGCGGTGTTGCCGACTTGGCTAGCAAGTACGGTCTCGTACCAATGAGCGCTCAGCCAGAGACTTATTCCAGCAACAATACTTCCAAGATGAGCCGTCTCATCAGCAGCAAGCTCCGCGAGTATGGTCTCGAACTCCGCAAGATGGTAGCCCAGGGCAAGAAACCTGCTGCTATCCAGGCTCGTAAGACCGAGATGCTTGCCCAGGTTTATCACATGCTCAGCCTTACTCTGGGTGAGCCGGTGAAGGAGTTTACCTATGCATTCCGCGACAAGGACGGCAAGCAGGTAGGCGAGGCTAAGAAATATACTCCTAAGAGTTTCTATGAGGAGACTGTTGGCAAGGACCTCAACGGTACCTTCCTGATGGTGATGAACGACCCACGCCGTCCTTATCACAAGACATACGAGGTAGAGTACGACCGCCATACCTACGATGGTCATAACTGGAAGTACCTGAACCTGCCTGTGGAGGAGATTGCTCAGCTCGCCATCGCTTCCCTAAAGGATGGTCATAAGATGTATTCCAGCTATGATGTGGGCAAGCAGCTCGACAGAAAGCGTGGCTATCTGGCACTCGACAACTTCGATTATGGCAGCCTCTTCAACACTTCATTCCCAATGAACAAGGCAGACCGTATCGCTACTTTCGAGAGCGGTTCTACCCATGCCATGACTCTGACAGCGGTAGATCTCGATGCTGCCGGCAAGCCTGTGAAGTGGAAGGTGGAGAACAGCTGGGGTGCTGACAATGGTTTTGGTGGATGCTTCATCATGACCAACGATTGGTTCAACGAGTACATGTTCCGCCTGGTAGTAAACAAGAAGTATGCTTCTGAGCAGCTTCTGAAGGAATTCGACCAGAAGCCAACCATGTTGACTCCTGACGATCCTTTGTTCCAGTTGGAGGATTAATACCTATCTTATTATGTTAGCGAAAAATAAGCGGGAGCGCATCATTGCGCTCGTCAACAAGGAAGTTGTGCCTGCCATCGGCTGTACCGAACCGATGGCTGTGGCTCTTTGTACAGCTAAGGCTGCTACCACTCTGGGTAAGCGTCCGGAGCGCATCGAGGTACGCTTGAGTCCTAATATGCTCAAGAATGCGATGGGTGTGGGTATTCCTGGAACCGGTATGATCGGTCTGCCTATCGCAGTTTCGCTCGGTGCCCTCATCGGAAAGCCTGAGTATGAACTCGAGGTTCTCAAGGATCTTACTCCTGATACCCTGGAGCTGGGCAAGCAGTATATCCAGAATGCTGACATCAACATCAAGCTGAAGCAGGGCGATGTAGATAAACTCTATATCGAGGTAATCTGCTATGCCGGCAACGGCAGAGCTACAGCTATCATTGCCGGTTCTCATACCAACTTTGTGTATGTAGAGCGCAATGGTGAGGTGGTTTTCGACAAGCGTGATGGAGCTGCGGCTGATGTGGAGGATGACGATATCCAGTTGAATCTCCGCTTGGTTTACGAATTCGCAACCACCGCTCCGCTCGATGAGATTCGCTTCATCCTCAAGACCAAGGAATATAATATGAAGGCTGCCGAGGAATCTATCAAGGGCAACTATGGCCACTGTCTGGGTAAGACGATGGACCGTCCTTTGAGCCGTGGTATCTTCGGCAACAACATTTTCTCGCATATCCTCTCCCGCACCGCTTCTGCCTGTGATGCCCGAATGGGTGGAGCCATGATTCCGGTGATGAGTAACAGTGGCAGTGGTAACCAGGGTATCTGTGCCACCAATCCTGTAGTGGTTTATGCCTTGGAGAATGAGAATACCGAGGAAGAGCTGATCCGTGCCTTGATGCTCAGTCACTTAACGGCTATCTATATCAAGCAGAGCCTGGGTAAACTCTCAGCTCTTTGCGGTTGCGTGGTAGCCAGCACGGGTAGCAGTTGCGGTATCACCTATCTGATGGGTGGTGATTTTACCCGTATCTGCAACTCTGTCAAGAATATGGTGGCAAACCTTACCGGTATGATCTGTGATGGAGCCAAGCCAAGCTGCGCCCTGAAGATTTCATCGGGTGTGAGTACAGCCTTGCTTTCTGCTCTTCTTTCCATGGAGGGTAAGTGCGTAACTTCTGCCGAGGGTATCGTGGATGATGATGTGGATAAGTGTATCCACAACCTCACCTCTATCGGTGCCGATGCGATGAAGACCACCGATGACATGGTGCTTGATATCATGACACATAAATAATTAGGTATCATGACGCATAAATAAATAGAAGTGTAGATTTTACATTATTTATAACTAGAAGATAAAAAAGGCTCGCAATAATTACTCTTGTGAGCCTTTTTTTAGAATGTTTTCTTACTTTTTACTTAAAAAGTATTAAAATAATGAATTTTGTTTCATTAAAAACCGGTTCGTATTAAAAAATAGTATATCTTTGCAGCGTCAAACTTAAATAAATGAATTAAATAACATTGGCTAACTTAAATAAGTAAGCCGAATAACATCGGCTGAATTAAATGATTGGACCAAATAACATTTTTTAAACTATATCTTATGATTAGACAACTATTCACAGTAAGTACTATGATTATGGCTCTTGGTATGACTCCTACCCAAGCGTATGGGGGAACTCGTATCCAGGAAACTAATCAGTCCAAGAACGGACAATGCACTGGTACCATTATTGACCCTACAGGTGAGCCAGTAATTGGTGCTACAGTTACAGTTAAGGGAAAGCAGGGTGGAACCATCACCGATTTGGATGGTAAATTCTTGCTTACTGACGTTCAGCATGGTGCAACAATCTGTATCAGCTACATTGGCTTCGAACCAGTGGAGATGGTATGGAAGGGTGGTGCCATCAATGTAACCATGCAGGAAGACAACAAGACTCTGAATGAGGTCGTTGTTGTCGGTTTCGGTACTCAGAAGAAGGTAAACCTCACTGGTGCCGTTTCTACCGTTGATTCCAAGACCCTCGGTGCTCGCCCAGTCAACTCTGTAGTTGACGCTCTTCAGGGTGCAGTAGCCGGTATGAACTTCTCTACACCAAGCAGTGGTGGTACTCTTAATTCAACCAAGAATTTTAATATCCGTGGTACAGGTACTATCGGTGCCGGTTCTTCTGTATCTCCACTCGTGCTCATCGACGGCATGGAGGGCGATATGAACGCACTCAACCCACAGGACATCGAGAACATTTCTGTATTGAAGGATGCTTCTGCTTCTTCCATCTACGGTTCACGTGCTGCCGGTGGTGTAATCCTTATTACTACCAAGAGTGGTAAGAAGGGTAAGGCTTCCATTAACTACAACAACTCATTCCGTTTTGATTCTCCACTCAACATGCCGGAGATGATGGACTCTTATACATGGGCTAAGTACATGAACGCTGCTTCTGTAGGTAGCGGTGCTGGTGTCTGGTTTACAGATGAGAAGCTCGAGCAGATCAAGAAGGCTCAGAGCGATCCTAACATGCAGAAGATGTTCAAGAACAGCAACAACCGTTGGGAGGTTTGGGACGATACTCCAAACTTGCCTCTTGGTAATACCGACTGGCTCAAGGAGCAGTTTGGTACCAGCTTCTCTCAGGAGCATACCTTGAGTATCAATGGTGGTGATGATCGTTTGCAGTACTATGTATCTGGTAACTATCTCAGCCGTGGTGGTCTGCTCCGTCATGGCGATGATAGCATGAAGCGTTATACCATGACCGGTAAGATCAACGCTCAGATAACCAACTGGTTGCGTATGACCTACAATACCCGTTTCTCACGTAATGACTTCGATTCTCCTACTGATTTGATCAATGGTACAGATGTGTTCTTCCACAATATGTGCCGTTACTGGCCTATTATGCCAACTACCGATCCTAATGGGCATTGGGTACCAGAGTCTTATATCGGACGTCTTCAGGATGGTGGCCGTGCCAAGAACCAGACAGACCGTCTCGCTCAGCAGCTTTCATTTGTTGCTACTCCTGTAAAGGGTCTGACTCTGAATGCTGAGTTGAACTACCGTATTGTTACACAGTTCAACCACCGTGACTGGCAGACTACATACGCCTACGACTGCGACAATAATCCTTATGTAGATACCAACGCTACATCAAGCGTGTATGAGTATTCGTTCAAGTCGAACTATTTCAACCCTAACCTCTTTGCAGAATACAGCCATTCATTTGGCGATCACAATATGAAGGTGATGGGTGGTTTCCAGAGTGAGTGGTTCCGCCAGCGCAATATAAGTGCACAGCAGAACGGTATCATGTCTGGTCTTCCTACTCTCGATACAACAACCACCAAGCCAAGTGTAGGTGGTGCCTATAACTCATGGACTACAGCCGGTTTCTTCGGTCGTATCAACTACGACTTCGCAGGCCGTTACCTCTTTGAGGCTAACCTCCGTTATGATGGATCTTCACGTTTCCTCCGCGAGAACCGCTGGAACTTCTTCCCATCATTCTCTGCAGGTTGGAACATTGCCCGTGAGAAGTTCTGGGAGCCATTGACTGATTACGTAAACACATTGAAGCTCCGAGCTTCTTGGGGTCAGTTGGGTAACCAGAATACTGATAACTGGTATCCTTTCTATCCAACCATCGGCTTCTATTCTCAGGGTGGCAACTGGTTGATTAATGGCGCTAAGCCAAATACCGCTTCACAGCCAGGTCTCGTATCTTCTACTCTTACATGGGAGAAGAGTCGTACATGGGAAATCGGTCTCGACTGGGGTGCTTTCAATAACCGCCTCACCGGATCGTTCGGCTACTATCAGCGCAAGACATTCGACATGGTAGGTCCTGCTCCTGAGTTGCCTGTTATCCTCGGTGCCAATCCTCCAAAGGTGAACAACCTTGATATGACATCTAAGGGTTGGGATCTCCAGATTGGCTGGCGTGACGTAATCGGTGAGGTAAGCTATGGTGCATCTCTCGTATTGAGTGATAACCAGGTGGTCATCGACAAGTATCCTAATCCATCCAAGAACCTCGGCTCATACTATGCTGGTGCTAAGCTTGGTGACATCTGGGGCTATACCACAATCGGTATCGCACAGAGCCAGGATGAGATGGACAAGCACCTCGCAAAGGTTGACCAGAGCGCACTCGGAAGTGGCTGGACTGCTGGTGACATCATGTATAAAGACCTCGATGGCGACGGCAAGATCAATGGTGGTGAGGGTACAGCCGACAAATCTGGCGACCGCCGCATCATCGGTAACTCTACTCCTCGCTATAACTTCGGTTTGAACCTCGATGCAGCTTGGAAGGGCTTTGATATCAAGGTGTTCTTCCAGGGAACCCTCAAGCGTGACTACGCTGCAGGTGGTGCCGTATTCTGGGGTGCTATCGGTCAGGGTAAGTGGCAGGCTACCGGCTTCAAGTTCCACGAGGATTACTGGCGTGAGGATAACAAGGGTGCATACTACCCACGTGCTGACTGGGGTGGTGGCCGCAACATCCAGACTCAGACCCGTTATCTGCAGAATGCAGCTTATGGTCGTTTGAAGAACCTCACCATCGGTTATACCTTGCCAAAGTCAATCACAAGCAAGGCTTATATTGAGAATCTTCGCTTCTTCGTATCTGGAGAGAACCTCTTCACCATCACTAACTTCACAGAGGCTGGTGATCCAGAGCTGATTGGAGCAGGTTATGGCGGTGAGATTGGTAAGGCATATCCATTGTCAAAGACATTCTCATTCGGTCTTAGTGTAACATTCTAACTTATCATTTAGATTATAGAAAGGAAACAATTTATGAAAATTAAATATATTTCAATGCTCTTATTGGGCGCGACGCTCGGTCTGACAAGTTGCGATGACTATCTTGACAAGGAGCCTGAAAGCAACGTGACACCTGCGTCCTTCTTTACTAGCGCAGACGACCTGGCTGCCTACACCGTGAATCTCTATGGTGTATTGACAAGTATTGGTCCTGGTAGCTATGGTATGAGTACCTTTGCTTATGATAACGATACCGATAACCAGGCGGGAACCGGTTATTCTAGCCGTTGGGTTCCTGGAAACTGGAAAGTAGGTCAGAGTGGTGGTGCTTGGGATTTCGGTAATATCCGCTCGGTGAACTATTTCCTGGATCAGGTGCTGCCAAAATTCGAGGCTAAGCAGATTAGTGGTGCTGAGGCTCAGGTACGCCACTACATTGGTGAGGCATACTTCCTCCGTGCTTACCTTTATTTGGACAAGTTGCAGTCTTTGGGTGATTTCCCTATCGTGCTCACTGCGCTTCCTGATGACAAGGAAACTCTTGTTGAGGCTTCAAAGCGCCAGCCACGTTATAAGGTAGCTCAGCAGATTCTCGACGACCTTGACAAGGCGCTCGGTCTTCTGCAGGAATCAGCTCCTGGTGGCAAGAACCGCATCTCTCGCGATGCAGCCCTTCTGCTCCGTTCACGTGCAGCCCTCTTCGAGGCTACATGGGAGAAGTATCACAAGGGTACTGCGTTTGTGCCAGGTGGTCCAGGATGGCCAGGCAAGGCTGAGGATATCCAGGGATTTGACATCGATTCTTCCATCAATCACTTCCTCGATGAGGCTATGAAGTCTTCTAAGGAATTGGGTGATAAGCTCGTTGGCAACCTTGTAGAGAATACGGATGCTCCAGAGGGACAGGATGCAAGTTTGAAAAGTCTCAATCCTTACTTCACCATGTTCTGTGACAAGGATATGAGCGGCTATAGCGAGGTTTTAATGTATCGTGCTTTTGATAAGGCAAAGGCTAACGTTACCCACAACGTGCAGATGCAGTTGCAGCGCAACGGCGGTGGTACTGGTTGGACACGTGGTCTCGTCAACTCATTCCTCATGCGCAATGGTTTGCCTATCTACGCTGCCGGCTCAGGCTACGACCCAACTTGGGAAAACCAGGGTGTGAAGGCTACCTTGCAGAATCGCGATTCTCGCATCCAGCTCTTCACCAAGATGGATGGATCTATCGAGAACTACACCAGTGAGGGTGCTGTTCCAACCGACCTCTCATGGACAGTAAAGGGCAACAACGAGACTCGTATGGTGACAGGTTTCGCAGTAAAGAAGGGTAAAAACTATGATTCCCAGCAGGGACTCAATCACGACTACGGCGAGAGTGGTAGCATCGTATTCCGTGGCACAGAGGCTCTCCTCAACTACATGGAGGCTTCCTGGTTGAAGAACAATACCATCGACGCTACAGCTGATAAGTACTGGCGTGCTCTCCGCACCCGTGCCAAGGTAGATCCTGATTACAACAAGACTATCGCAGCTACCAACATGCAGGAGGAGGCTAAGTGGGACTTCGGTGCTTACTCTCATGGTCAGTTGGTTGATGCTACTACTTACAACATCCGTCGTGAGCGTCGTGATGAGTTCATCGGTGAGGCTTCCCGCTGGGAGGACTTGATCCGCTGGCGTGCTTGCGACCAGGTAAACGGTTACCAGATTGAAGGTATGAAGTACTGGGGTACTGTTTACGAGGGCACATGGCTCGATGGCACAACCAACCTCGCTAAGGTTGATGTTGAAGGTGGTAAGGGTAATATCAGTGATAAGACCATTAGTGGTGACTACATCCGTCCATACCAGATTTCTAAGATTAACAACCAGGTATTTGATGGTTATCACTTTACACCTGCTCACTATCTGTCTCCTATCGCACAGAGTGTATTCCGTCAGACAGCTGCAGGTGATCAGACCGATCTTACTACATCTGTAGTTTACCAGAACCCAGGTTGGCCATTGGTTGCCGGACAGGGTGCAACTGCAGTAGAGTAAAGCGTGTGAACGTATTCATTCGGCTTATGTCTTGAAATAAAAAGCTCAAGGCATAAGATACTAAAAAGGCTCGCAAGAAGTTTCGATTTCTTGCGAGCCTTTTAAGATTAAGAAATATTAAAAAACTGGCTTTTCCTTGGAGATAATCGCGGATATGTGTATATTTGCACCATCCGATAATCGCGGATATGTGTGTATTTGTGCTATCCGATAATCGCGGATAGGTGTAAGAAACGGAAAATATTAATCGCGGATAGGTGTATTTATCCGATATAATTAATCTAGGATAGGTGTAAATTATGAGAAGAAAAGTATATGATCAACTCAAGAAATGGAAGGAAGAACAGAACGGAGAAAGTGCTGTTCTCATCAATGGTGCCCGCCGAGTAGGAAAGAGCTATATCGTAAAGGAATTCGCTCAAGAAGAATACAAGAGTTATATTTTGCTTGACTTCAATAAGATAGGAAAGAACATAAAATCCTTGTTCGAAACCTACCTGGATGACTTGGATACATTCTTTATGTATTTGAGCAGTTTCACCAATACACCTCTATATCCAAGAGAATCGGTTATTATCTTTGATGAAGTGCAATTGTATCCTCGGGCTCGTACTGCTATCAAGTATCTGGTTGAAGATGGACGCTACGATTATATCGAGACTGGTTCGCTTGTTTCTATCAAAAAGAACGTTGAGGATATTATGATTCCATCTGAGGAGGAAGAAATATTGATGTATCCTATGGATTTCGAGGAGTTCTTGTGGGCATTGAACAATGAAACCCTGATGCCGCTTATACGAATGAACTTTCAGAAAAAGCATGAGATGGGACAGATGATGCATCGTATGGCAATGGACTATTTCAGACAGTATCTTATTGTTGGAGGAATGCCACAGGCTGTAGCTAAATTTGTAGAAACTCGAGATTTCAATAAGGTGGATCGTGTGAAGCGACAAATTCTTACCTTATATCGTAATGATATTCAAAAGTATGCTTCAACTTATGTATTTAAAGTTACCCAGATTTTTGATACAATTCCTTCTCAACTTCAAAAACATGAGAAGAAATTTATGTTGAAAGCACTTACAGAAGGGGCGAGAATGCGGGATTATGAAACGGCTTTCTTTTGGCTGGCAGATGCCATGATAGTCAATATGGCCTATAATACGACAGAGCCAAGCATCGGTCTTGGAATGAATACCGATGATACGACATTGAAATGCTATATGGCTGATACGGGTTTGCTCATCAGTCATGCTTTCAATGAAAATACGATAGTATCTGAAAACTTATATAACAAGCTTCTGGTAGATAAACTGGAGTTCAATGGCGGAATGATAGTTGAGAATATTGTTGCTCAGATGTTACGTTCGGCAGGGCATAAGCTGTATTTCTTTTCCAAATATAGTAAGGATGATGCCAAAGAAAGGATGGAACTGGATTTCCTGATAGCCAAAGATACAATAACGTCAAAGCATAATATTTCACCGATAGAAGTGAAGTCAACTAATAGATACACGCTCACTTCTCTTAAAAAGTGCATCGCTAAATATGATAGTTATCTGGCCACTCCGTATGTTTTGCATACGGCTGATTTGAAAGTAGAGGAGGGGATTACTTATTTGCCATTGTATATGACAGGGTTATTATAAGTGGTTTTAGTTGAATGGAAAAGGCTCGCAGGAAATCGAAATTTCTTGCGAGCCTTTATTATTTGCTTAACTTTGAATCTGAACCAGTTAAACTAATCATCAAGTTTAATGTTCCAAGCTCAAAGTTCAATGTCTTTACACGAGTGTTGCAACGACTTCCTCACGGGTACCTGGCAACATGTCGATGACAGGAATCTCTGGCATGGTGTAGCAACCTGGCTGGAGACGGAATGAAGCGCGAGCCACGTTAACCAATACCTGAGCGGTGAGGGCAGGGTTGTTGATGCTCATGTTGAACTCGAAGCGCTGGTTCTGAGTCTTGCCAGATACACCCTTGCGAACGAGGTTCACACCATGACCCATATCCTTTACATCATCTACAGATGCTACGGCGAATACGTGAGTCTCATCGTGAGCGAAGTATGGGTCAGCCTTGATCTCTGCAGTAACATCCTCAAGCTTGGCACCTTCCTCCAACTCTACATAAACCATACGGCGGTGGATACCCTCGCCCAATGGGATAGTAACAGAGAGTGCTTCCTTGACGCCCTTCTTGCTACGAACGCAAACAGAGTGTCCCATGCTCATACCAGGACCGAAGTTGGTATAGGTCAATCCCTTTGGAGCCAGACTTTCCATCAATACACGTACGATAGAGTCTGAACCTGGATCCCAACCGGCAGAGATAACGCTCACCTTGCCAGCCTTCTTGCAGTTCTCCATCTGCTTGGTGCGGTAGTCGAGGATGCTGGTGTGGATATCGAAGCTATCTACGGTGTTGATGCCGAGTGCAACGATCTTCTCTGCATACTCAGGGCAAGAACGGGTAGGAGTAGCGAGGATAGCAACATCTACATCCTTCAACTTGGTGATGTCATCTACTACCTCATAGTTAGCCAACTCAGCTGGTTTGTCCTTAGCACCCTGGCGACGAACGATACCTGCGATCTCGAAATCAGGAGCTGCTTCGAGAGCTTCTACTGTAAACTTACCGATGTTGCCGTAACCTACTACGGCTGCTCTAAACTTTTTCATTTGATGTATTTATTTCTTTTATATTGTTGTTTATTTTGGATAATTCCTTCTAGATATCTATTTCCGGTTGCAAAAGTATAGCTTTTTCTTGAAATACGTGACGTTTTAATAGATTTTTAACTCATAAAACTTGCAAAAGGTAATAAAATCATAGTTTCTAGGTAGAATGAAGGGGGAATTGTAAGGGTTCTGGAAGAGATTCCTTACAGTTTCGTGATTTCAAGGATTTAAGAGATAGCCTTATTCTTTAAAGCTTTTGCCCTTACAGGGCGTCGGGGGTGCGTTCATAATTACCCAGGGCGATGCCCTGGGCTAAGAGCTTCTGCCCTTTCAGGGCGTATTGGGTAATTTCAACCGTACAGGTCGAATTAGTTTCTACCCTTAAGGGAAATTGTTTCTACCCTTAAGGGAAATCGTTAATACCCTTAAGGGAAAACAATTATTCCCTTAAAGGAATTACTTTCTACCTTTAAAGGAAATTGTTTCTGTACCTAATAGAATTCTCCGTTTATAAGTTTTGAATGTAGGTTCAAAAGTATTGAATGTACGTTCAAAAGTATTGAATGTCGGTTCAAAACTTATGAACGGAGATTTCTTCTAGTCTTAAAAACAATTTCCATAGGGGATAAAGGCTTTTTCTTATAGGGGTGTCAGCAATATAATCCAATACCAGATACAATAAATCCCTATTCCGTGCGTTCATATTATTATAATTAATTTATGAAAGAGGTATAACCAAGTGTTTAAATAGTAAGGAGAAAATTAAAATGATAGAATATATTCATGGCGATCTGACCGAACTGACTCCGGCAATGGCAGTAGTAGAGACTGCAGGGGTGGGGTACGGACTCAATATTTCGCTCAATACCTATACTGCCATTCAGGGCAAGCAGGAAGTAAAACTCTACGTGCATGAGGTCTTGGTGGCAGGTGGAAGAGATGACTCTTTCACCCTTTTCGGTTTCGCCTCCAAGCAGGAGCGCGAACTTTATCGCCAGCTCATTACCGTATCGGGTGTGGGAGGCAATACGGCGAGAATGATTCTCTCGTCGATGTCGCCAAGCGAACTCTGCAATGTGATTTCTACTGGCAACGACAAGATGCTGAAGACCGTGAAGGGTATCGGATTGAAGACCGCCCAGCGCATCATCATCGACCTGAAGGATAAGATTGTGAGTCTGGGCATCGCCGATGAGCTGCCGGCTAATGGCGGTAATGTGGTGATGGTGAACAATGATATCAAGGATGAGGCTGTCAGTGCCCTCACCATGCTCGGTTTCTCGCCGGCACCTTCTGCCAAGGTAGTAGTGGATATCCTGAAGGCGCAGCCAGACCTGCCGGTGGAGCAGGTTGTAAAGCTTGCCTTGAAGCAAATTAAGTAACTTCTGGCTGAAGCAAATTAAATCACTTTTGGCAGAAGTAAATTATATCACTTCTGGCTGAAGCAAATCCAGTAACTTTATGAAGGGGCAAAGAATCTTTTATTTTTTGATGGCTTGGCTGATGGTGGCAACCTTCGGCTATGCCCTCGCTTTGCCTTTTCCGCAGCAAGAGAAGAAGCTTCCAAAGCACCAGCCCATTCAGGTAGATGAGGATACGATTCCTGATTCCCTGCTGCATCCCCGTTGGAAAATCCAGCTTACCCAACCTTATTCCCTGAACGATCTCTATCAGAGTCCACTCGACCTCAAGCGTCCTGATGCCCTCCAGTATCAGGTCATCTACAATGATACCCTCAATCGTTATGTCATCGGCAACCGCATGGGAAATACCTGGCTTTCGGCTCCCATCATGCTCACTCCGGATGAATATATGAAATGGACGGAACAGAACGAGCGCAATGCCTTCTATCGCCAGAAGAACGATGAAATCTATCAGGCGAAGGGCAAGGAGAAGTTCGATTTCTCTGATATGCACTTCGATCTGGGACCTGCCGAGAAAATCTTCGGTCCCGGGGGAATCCGTGTCAAGACCCAGGGTACTGCCGAACTGAAGTTTGGTATCAACAAGAAGAATATCGACAACCCGTCGCTGCCTATCCGCAACCGAAAGACCACGATGATGAACTTTGACGAGAAGATCAATCTCAACGTGAACGGAAAGGTGGGCGATAAGATGAACCTCAACCTGAATTACAACACCGATGCCACCTTCGACTACGATGCCCAGAACATGAAGCTGAAGTATGATGGCAAGGAAGATGAGATTATCAAGCTGGTTGAGGCGGGCAATGTATCCTTTCCCAGCAACTCCTCGCTCATCAAGGGCGCCAGCAGTCTTTTTGGTGTAAGAACCGATATGCAGTTTGGCAAGCTCAAGCTGCAGACGGTGTTCTCGCAGAAGAAGTCGGCTTCCAAGAGTGTATCGAGCCGGGGTGGCGTGCAGCTTACTCCCTTCGAGCTTAATGTGGCTGATTATGAGGAAAACCGTCACTTCTTCCTCTCTCAGTATTTCCGCAGTCATTATGATGCCTGGATGCAGAAACTGCCGAATCTGCTGACGGGTATCACCATCAACCGTGTGGAAATCTGGGTTACCAACAAGACGGGAACCACCACGAATACCCGAAACATCATCGCCCTGACCGACCTGGGTGAAAACGAAAAGGTGAGCAATCCGATGTGGGGGGCAGGAGGAACGATGGTGCCGGCTAACCAGGCGAATACCGAGTATGCATCGATGACAGGTCAGTTTGCCGCTGCCCGTGACATCAACCAGACAGCCTCTGTTCTGGAAGGTGGCGGACTGATAGGCGGCAGCGATTTCGAGAAGCTGGAGAGTGCCCGTCTGCTCAATTCCTCAGAATATACCGTGAACCAGGCGATGGGATATGTTTCGCTGAAGTCTGGTCTGCAGACCGACCAGGTTCTTGCCGTGGCATACGAATATACCTATGGCGGAGTGACCTATCAGGTGGGCGAGTTTGCCTCGGATATCACCGATACCAAGCAAGCTCTCTTCGTGAAGTCGCTGAAGAATACCAGTTGCAATCCACAGCAGGGCAACTGGGACCTGATGATGAAGAACGTATATTATCTCTCTTCGCAGGTGGAAAAGGATAAGTTCCGCCTCGATGTGAAATATCAGAGTGATACAACGGGTGTCTATGTCAACTACATTCCGGAAACGCAGGTGAAGAACCAGCCTATCATCCGTGTGCTGGGTGCCGATCGGCTTGATAACAACAACAAGGCGCGCAGCAATGGCTACTTCGATTATGTAGAGGGCTATACCGTATCGAATGGTCGCGTGTTCATGCCGAAGGTGGAACCGTTCGGCAGTTATATGCAGGATTATCTCGTCAAGAAGGGCGTGTCTGAGGAGCAGGCAGAGAAGTATGCCTTCACCGAACTCTATGACAGTACGAAGACCATCGCCAGGCAGATAGCCGAAAAGAATAAGTATCTCATCGTAGGACAGTTCAAGGGTTCGGCAGCCAATGTCATCTCCCTCGATGCCTACAATGTGCCGCAGGGTTCGGTAGTGGTAACGGCAGGTGGCGTTACCCTGAAGGAGGGTACCGACTACTCGGTGGATTACAATGCCGGAGAGGTGACCATCCTCAACCAGAGCATCATCGATGCCGGTACGGCGGTCAACGTCTCCCTGGAGAGCAATACCGATTACGGACAGATGAGAAAGACGATGGTAGGATTCAACTGGGAGTATGAATTCTCCAAAAATTTCCAGATCAGCGGAACCTTGCAGCATCTCTCGGAACAGGCGCTCACCAACAAGGTGGCGATGGGCAGCGAACCGCTGAAGAATACGCTCTGGGGCATCAACCTGAACTGGAAGAAGGAGAGCCAATGGCTTACCAACATGCTCGACAAGATACCGTTCCTGCATCTCACCCAACCTTCCTACATCTCCTTCAAGAGTGAGTTTGCCCAGCTTCTGGCGGGCGAGGCAGGAGGAGTGCAGGACAATGCTTCGTATATTGATGACTTCGAGAATACCAAGGGAACCATCGACGTGATGACTCCTACTTCGTGGGTTATCTCCAGTGTGCCGTCGCTCAACTTCAAGGATGATTACAATGACAAGACGGGCTTGACCAGCGGTTTCCATCGTTCCCGCCTAGCCTGGTACACCATCGATCCGCTCTTCACCCGAAGGGGAAGTTCGCTCACTCCGGGTCATATCAAGAGCGACCTCAAGCAGTTGAGCAACCACTATGTCAGAGAGGTGTATGTAAAGGAGCTTTTCCCTCTGCGCCAGCAGAGCACCTATCAGGGAGCCACCAGCACCCTGAGTGTTCTCAATCTGGCTTACTATCCATCGGAGCCGGGACCTTACAACTTCAACGTATCCGATCTGCAGTCGGATGGTACCCTTGCCAATCCGTCCCGCAACTGGGGTGGAATGATGCGCAAGCTGGATACCAACGATTTCGAGCAGGCAAACGTGGAGTATATCGAGTTCTGGATGCTCGATCCGTTCATCTATTCCCGAGAGCAATCGGATGCAGCCGACTACGGTGGCGACTTCTACATCAACCTGGGTGAGGTGAGCGAGGATATCCTGCGGGATGGCAAGAAGTTTTATGAGAGCGGAATGCCGGTGGATGGCAGCAACAGCTTCACCTATACGCAGTGGGGTAAGATTCCTACGCAGAGCACCGTGACCTATGCTTTCGCCACGACGAGCGGAAGCCGTGCCCTGCAGGATGTGGGATTCAATGGTCTGACCGATGCCGAAGAGCAGGAATTCTACAAGAGCGCCTATCTCAACCAGATACAGGGCAAGGTGAACCAGGCGGTGTTCGACAGTATCTTTGCTGACCCTGCCCGGGATAACTATCACTATTTCAGAGGCTCTGACTGGGATGAGATGCGTGCGCCCATCCTTCAACGATATAAGTACATCAACAACCCTCAAGGCAATTCGCCTGACAGCGAAAGCCGTACCGAGAGTTATGATACTTCCTATAAACCGACACCGGATGTGGAGGACATCAACCAGGACTATACGCTGAACGAATATGAGAAGTATTTCCAGTATCACGTCAGCATCCGTCCGGAAGATCTCGTGGTGGGCAGCAATTTCATCGTGGATAAGCGCGAATACACCCAGACTTGGCGAGACAACACGAAATCCACGGTTACCTGGTATCAGTTCCGCATTCCTGTGGATGAGTTTGAGAAGCGCCAGGGAAACATCAACGATTTCTCCAGCATCCGCTTCATGCGAATGTTTCTCACCAACTTCAAGAAGCCAATCGTGCTCCGTTTCGGTACGCTCGACCTGGTACACAGCAAGTGGCGTACCTACGACCAGCCGTTGGGTGCAGCCAGTGGCGGAACCTTGGAGGCGAGTGCAGTCAGTCTGGAGGAAAATGCTGAGAAGACACCGGTCAACTATGTGCTTCCTCCGGGTATCAGCCGTGAACAGGACCCATCGCAGCCACAGCTTGTCGAGGCAAACGAGCAGGCGCTGAGTATGGTGGTAAAGGATCTGACCCATGGCGAGGCAAAGGCGGTATATAAGAACTCTACCCTCGATCTCCGCCAGTACAAGCGCATCCAGATGTTTACCCATGCCAATGCCCTGGAGCAGAACGCCACCAATCTGAAGAACGGCCAGCTGGCGGTCTTCATCCGTCTGGGCAGCGACTATAAGAACAATTACTATGAGTATGAGATTCCGCTCAAGCTGACCGAACCTCGCAACAATTATAACCGCAACAGTTCTGCCGACAGAAAGCTGGTCTGGCCGGAGGAGAATATGCTCAATGTAAACCTGAGCGTATTTACCCGTCTCAAGAAGGAGCGCAACAAGGCGAAGGCTGCTGGTATGGCTTCCTATATGGCACCTTATATGATGATGGATGCAGAACATCCGGGTAACCGGATCACCATCGTGGGCAATCCGAGCCTGGGAGAGGTAAAGACGCTGATGATAGGTGTGAGAAACAATTCGGATGAGGTGAAGAGTGGAGAAGTCTGGGTCAACGAGCTCCGACTTCTGGAGCATAACAACAAGGGAGGATGGGCAGCCAATGCCAATCTGAACGTGCAGCTCTCCGACCTGGGTAGCGTGAATGCCACCGGCCGCTATATGAGCGAAGGCTTCGGCGGTCTGGAAGACGGTGTGGCTAGCCGCAGCACCGATAATTATGGTGCCTATAGCGTGACCACCTCGTTGGAGATGGGTAAGTTCTTCCCTGACAAGGCGAAGGTAAGCATACCTTTATATTATAGTGTGACGAAGGAGAAGACCTCTCCGAAATACAATCCGCTGGATACGGATATGGAACTGAAGGATGCGCTGGATGCCGCCGGTTCGAAGGCTGAGCGGGACTCTATCGAGAACATCGCCGTGACCAAAGTCACCCAGACCAACTTCTCGGTATCCAATGCCCGGGTAGGTATCGCCACCCGTCGTCATCCGATGCCTTACGATCCAGCCAACTTCTCGTTTACCTACAGTCATGCCCATCAGCATACCACGGGTGAGACCACGGTCTTCGAGAATCGGGACAACTGGCGCGGAGCCCTGGATTATTCCTGGACACCGGTCTATAAGGCGTGGGAACCTTTCAAGAAGTGGAAGAACAAGAGCAAGTGGCTCGACATTCTGAAGCGATTCGGATTAAACTGGTTGCCTCAGAACATAGCCTTCAATACGGAGATGACGCACGAGACCTATGAGCTGCAGGAACGCGATATGGAGAGTACGCTCAATTCGCAGCTGCCGCTCACCGTGAGCGACCAGTTCCTCTGGAACCGCGAGTTCTCTCTGCGCTGGGATCTGACCAAGAACCTGCACATGAACTTCCAGAGTGCCACCCATGCACAGGTAGATGTGCCTTATCCGGATGTGAATGCCGATCTCTATGCCGACCAGTATCATGCCTGGAAGGATTCGGTGTATCGGAGTTCGGTATGGCAGAGTGTGAAGAGCTGGGGTACGCCGCTCGACTACAGTCAGAACTTCACGGCATCCTATAAGTTGCCTATCCATCTGCTGCCAGTCTTCGACTGGGTGAATACCGATGCCTCCTACAACGCCAACTATACTTGGGAGCGAGGCACGGAGGATGAGAACGGCAACTCGTATGGCAACACCATCAACACCCAGCGTGAGCTGACGATTAACGGAAGCTTCGACCTGGTGCGCCTCTACAACCACATCCCGTTCCTCAAGAAGGCGAATGACCGATTCAACCGCTCGATAAGCAGGAGTGAGATAGAGAGGAAGAAGAAGGAGAAGGAAGCCAGACGGAAGCAGGCTTTGCTGAAGAATGCACAGCAGAAGAATGATATGCAGAAGAATGGACAGAAGAATCAGGTAGATCTGGCAAAGGCGCTTCCGAAAAACAGGAAAGCTTTTGAGAAGGAAATCACCCTCCTGCCGGATACTACCCTGCTCATCAGACATGGCAAGAACAGTAAACGACTCATCATTTCTGCCAAGACGGAGGATGGAAAGGTGTATCATCTGAAATATAAAAAGGTGGATAACAACCAGATCCGTATCAAGTCGAAGGTGGATAGCATGATGAAGCTGAAGATTACGGTGATGCCGAAAGAGCCGCTCGATAACGAAAGATGGTATCGGACAGCCCAGACGGCAGCCCGACTGGCAATGATGCTGCGCAAGGTGAGCTTCACCTACCGCAACAACTATCAGATGCTTTTGCCGGGCTTTACTCCTAACGTGGGTGATGCCTTCGGACAGAAGAAAGTGGGAACGATGGCGCCGGGACTGGATTTCGCCTTCGGACTGGTGGATGACAGCTATATAGGAAAGGCAAGAGACAACGACTGGCTGCTCTGCAACGACTCGATCGCTACGCCGGCTACTACCAGCAAGACCGAGAACCTGCAGTTGCGTGCCACCCTGGAACCGGTCAAGGATTTCAAGATTGATCTTTCTGCCACCCGCACCATGACCACGCAAAAGAGCATACAGTATATGTATGAGGGTACACCGACCACCCAGAGCGGAACTTTCCAGATGACTACTATCTCGCTGAGTTCGGCTTTCGAGGGAATCGGAAATGCCAACAGTGGTTATCGCAGCAGGACTTTCGAGAAGTTTGTCAACTCGCTCGATGGTTTCCGCCAGCGGGTGGAGTCGCAGTATGCCGGAACGGTATATCCTGCGGGTTCTACCTTGGGTGGAGGCAAGTATGATGCTTCCCGCACACCGGTTAATCCGTATAGCGGTGATGCGATGATTCCTGCATTCCTCAATGCCTATACCTCGATGGGCGGCAGTTCGCTCTCCATCTTCCCGGCATTGAGCCGGCTCTTGCCAAACTGGACGGTGCGCTATAGCGGATTGGGCAAGTTGCCTTGGTTCCGTGAGCACTTCAAGAGTGTGAACATCAACCACGCCTACAAGAGCATCTTTGCCGTGGGCAGCTATAGCAGCTACAGTACCTATCAGGAGTATATGAATGGTCTGGGTTTCGTGACGGATGCCTCTACGGGCAATCCATCGCCTAGCAGCATGTTCAATGTTTCTCAGGTGAGCATCAACGAGGCATTCTCGCCATTGCTCGGTATGGATGTTACGCTGAACAACAATATGACCATCAAGGGTGAGTATCGCCAGACCCGAGTGCTGAACCTCAGTATGACGAGTGTACAGGTGAACGAGGCGCTGAGCAAAGACTGGGTGGTAGGTATGGGCTATCGCATCAACAACTTCAACCTCTTCGGTGCTCCGAAGGCACACAAGGTGAAGGGAAGAACGGGTGCCCAGCAAAACAGCAGAAACGGAAGCAAGGGCAAGAATCAGACCCAGAACTACGGTCCTAATCACGACCTGAACCTGCGTCTAGACTTCAGTTTCCGCAAGCAGGCAGCCATCGTCCGTGATATAGCCACAATGACGAGCAGCGCCAGCAGCGGCAACAATGCCCTGAAGCTGAGTTTCACGGCTGATTATACCTTGAGCAAGATGCTCACCATGAGTTTCTACTATGATCGCCAGACCAATACCCCGTTGCTTTCGAGCAGCAGTTATCCGACGACCACGCAGGATTTCGGTCTGAGCATCAAGTTCTCGCTGACGAGATGATGTTTTTTATCGCCCAACTGCGGTGCAAAGGTACAATAAAAAAAGACATTGTGTTTTGCAAGGTTGTCGCTGGGAGGGTAGGTAACAAACCTGCGCTCCCAGCGCATTCTTACTTTATAAGAATGGGGTCATGTAAATCGGAATCAAGAGTGTTTGCCCATCTTTCTGTAGATCTTTGGTGTAAACCAAGTATGGATGTACTATCCTGTCGGAGAATTTTTGACAGAAAGCATCAAGCGAGGCATGCGTTTTGTAACCAGACGACTTGACCTCTACTGGGCACAACTTATTGCCGCGTGACAACAAGAAGTCGATTTCGTAAGAATGCGTGGCATCCTTTGGAAAAGTATAGTAAAAGAGTCTGTTGCCTGAGGCTCTCAGCATTTGGGCAACCAGATTCTCAAATACGTATCCCATATTGGTGGATAGCTTGTCGCTCAACAGTTTCTGGTAGATGATGTTCTCCGTATAATCCTTGTCCCAGAAAGCCAAAGTTACGAATAGTCCCGTATCGCCTATGTACAGTTTGTACTTGTTGATGTTGGCTGTCAGTGGCATACCTACATTCGGATCATCCGTGTGGTACGCAATGTTAACCGTCTTGCTGTCTTCTAAGTTGAGTATCAACTCATCTATTTTCTCAGCTGCCATTCTTCCTACAGCAGAAGTAGGCTGATAGCGGAGCTGGTTCTTGCTCAATTGGGCTGGGATAGACATGAATAGTTTGGATATTTTGCCCGATGGGTCTATCTTTCTGAAATCATCAGCATATAGTTGGAGAATCTGTCGCTTAACGGTATCTACTTGCTGTAGATTGTTAGTGTTAAGATAAACATTGACAGCTTGTGGCATTCCTCCTACCAACATATATAGGCGTAGTTCTCTCATCTTCAATCTGTTGACTCCCTCGCCTAGAGATATTTTCTTATCGAAAACTTGACGCAGCAGAGGCACGCTAGCCGTGTCCCCCATGGCCCATCTGAACTCTTCGTAATCCATCGGAAACATCTCGATACGATGTTCTTCGCTAGGGATACTAATGTCCTTAGTGCTCTTATGTATGCTGATAAGTGAGCCAGTCTCTATATAGTCATATCTACCGTCTTTTACCAAATACTTGATGGCTTGTCGGGCTTTCGGACATTGTTGTACCTCATCGAAGATGATAACCGACTTTCGCTCATGCAATGTTTTATTGTAAGCATTCTGCAGGAAAAGAAAAATGAAATCTATATTCATAAGATCATCAAAGAGTGCTTTCACTTCCTTGGAAGCCTCATTGAAATCTATCAAAATGTATGATTCGTATTCATTCTTGGCAAATTCTTCTACGATAGTTGACTTTCCAATACGGCGAGCACCCTCTACAAGGAGGGCTGTACTTCCCTTGGAAATTTCCTTCCATTTAGCCATTTGGCTATATATTTTTCTCTTAAATATCATATTCTCCATATTTTCAATGTCTTATGGGTGCAAAGTTACATAAAAAATATGTTTTACCAAAATCTTTTTGGCGAAAATATGTCGTTTTACCAAAATCTTTTTAGTGAAAATATGTCGTTTTACCAAAATCTTTAGTGTTATTAAGGATTTGAATTTTCCTGTAAGCCGCTAGGATATCGTGTGAGAATATCCTGGCGGCTTTTTGCTTAGCTTCCCAGCTCCAACTGATTTCTGTTTTACAATCGGTTTATTTCCTCCCGAGCTGCGCCCTTGCCTCGATAACTCTTCTTCTTCTTGAAAGAATAGGTTACATTGAGAGATACATTGTGAACACCGCCCTTGAGGTTTTGATAGAAAGACACTCCATTGGTCTCAATCAAGTTCTTTTGACGCCAAAGCTTAAAGCTATCATTCCAGTAGATGGTAAATGCCCAATTGCCCAAGCTCTTGTTAAGTCCCATGTCAAGGAGAACATATCCCTTGGTATAGTTGGTGGCAGAATATCCTTTGCTAACCCATATTCCATCGAAATAAGCATAGATTCCCCAAGGTAAGTCAAAGCGGTTGCGCATAGTCATATTAAACAACGGCTTGTTGTATGACTTTTCGGGATTACCATATTCCAACTTCTGCAATCTCAGCACACCGTATAGCGTAGGATGCCAGATGCCTATGTCCAATCTTTGCCCTGCCACCATCTGAAAATAATCATAGCTAGGTAAGTTTACATTCTTGATGATATTTACCTTCTTGTTTTCCATATATGAATAAGTTGTGGCAAGTTCTCTCATGCTATGTACATAAGAGAGGCTCAAGCTCGTCTTACGATAACTCACATCCAAACTTAGCTCTCTTTCTAGTGATGATTTCAGCAAAGGATTTCCAAGCATCCATGATGTATGCGAGGCATAAGAATAAGTATTGCTCAGCATACTATAGCTAGGACGGTCAACTGAAGAGCTGTAAGATAATCCCAAACTCAGATTGCCGTTCTGATAATCAATGCTTACGTATGGAAGCCAATCCGTAAAACTCTTAGATTGTTCAGCAACCTTCTCACCATTAAGTATATAAGCAAAGTCGGTGTTCTCTACACGCAGTTCTGTTCTTGCGCTCCATGAAGGGCTAAGCTGCCAATTTGCCGTAATGTATCCTGCTGTCAGATGCTGGCGTTCCTCATCATGAGAAGCATCAAAGAGAGCCTCGTCATGAGAGGTGCTTCCCACAAAAGATTGGCGAGTCTTGGTATACGAATATTGGGTGCCTAAGTCTAGAGTTACAGCCTTCCATGAAGCAGTGAAATTAGCCTTGCCCGCTACCAGGTGATTGTTGCTATGACTTACTGTACCAATATGATTCGCATAGTTCTCACCTTGCTCGTTGACATCAGAGAGTTCATTGGAGTAGTTGTAAAGATAGTCCACATCTGCCGCCAACTGATAGTTCTTCTTTTCACCGAATTTCAATATAGCATAAGAGTTGAGATAATGGCGTGTATTTTGCTTTGACTGTTCACTCGTTGACTCAAGCTGTGCATTCTCTGGCTCTACATTTGTCTGGATGTCATTTGTTGAAGAGTATTTTCCCTTAGGTTTTCTGCTAAATTCATAACGGATGCCCAGAGAATTGGCTCCAAAGTCGTAACTAGCACCTATATTGGCGTTTAACTTATGCGCACGATTCTTATAGGTAGTATTTGTTTTTGTTTCATACTCATTATTGCCAAACTTTTCCAGATAGTAGCCTGTTTGCTTTTCTCCGTCCCCGGCATAATTGGCTCCGGCATACACTCCAAGTCCATTGCTGCCAGTCCAAGACAAGTCCAGGCCTGTTCTTCCGTATGAAACATCAGAAAGTGTAGCACCGGCTTTTGCTAAGCCAGCCCATCCTGCATCCTGCTTTTTGGTATGGATGATGATGACCGACTTTACATCTGCCTCATATTTAGCTCCAGGATTGGTGATGATTTCTACTCTTTCGATATCCTGAGAGGAGAGTTGTTGCAGTTCAGAATTGTCTCTTACCTTTCGGTGGTTGATATAAATCTCAGGAGCTCCTTTGCCCAACACTGAAATGTTATTACCGATACCACTAATCAATGGCATCTGCTTGATGGCATCCACGGCAGAACCCAACTTAGACAAAGGGTTGCCAATCATGGAGACGTTTAATCCCATATTGTTAGACTTCACGTAGTTGCGATGTCCCTTCACCACGACTTCACCTAACAGCTTGGCGTCATCTTGCAGGGTGATATTACCAATAGATTCATTATGACAAATAAGATAGTTTGTCTTATATCCCATGGCAGATACTTTGAGAATATCTCCATTTGGGTATCCATCCAGTGAGAATGCACCATTCTCGTCGCTTACAGTGCCTTTTATAAATGTGGAGTCCTGATGGTTAAGCAAGAATACATTCGCATAAGGCAAGGCTTCGCCCTGCTCATTGATAATTTTTCCAGTGATGTGTTGAGCCATGGCAGGCATAGTTGCTATGCACAGAAATGGCAATAATATCTTTTTCTTCATAATTTTCTCTTTTAAAAATTTAGTTAATGTGACCATGTCTTTATAATTATTTTAATCGGTTGCAAAGGTAATCAATGTTTTCCTTATAATTTCTAACAAAAATCTAATATTTTTCTAATAAGCAGATATTATTTGTTCCAAGTTCGATTTTTTTTTTGTACTTTTGCAGTGTTTAAATAGTAAGGATTATGAAGAAAGTATATTCTATAGCATTGTTAGCTATCATAATGATAGTATGCCTGCAAGGATATAATGTACACTTGCAGTATCAAAAATACAAGTTAAAATGTATTGATGAGATTAATGATATGCTGGTACAATCAGTTGACGAGGAATACCATGATAGAGCAAAAAGTAAAAATAATCCTGACAAAAATGGAGAATACCATATTCGATATAAAGTATTCAATGCAACAGACAAAATTCAAGAGAAAAATATAAAAGAACCTGGCTTAGATTTGCAAACTTTAGATATTGGTTCCCTAAAAAAACAAGGAATAGTAAGTAATTATGGGGATGCCGTCATATTGCTGTCACAAGACATGTTGGAGCAAGAAGGTAAGCCTCTTAATCTAGCTAAGTTGGATGAAATAGTAACAAGGAGAATGGAGGACAAGGTAGAGCGCTCCATATTCTTACTCGACAAAAATAAAAAGATAATAAAGGCAGAGGGAGTAAATAATGTACCTTCCTCGTGGGTTTGCTCAAAAGATGTAGTAGTAAATTTAGCCAATCTCCGATTTGTAAGAGTTGCTATGCCTGTTCCACCTTCTCAGTTTATAGCACACTCTATATGGACATTGGCTCTGTCTGTACTATTTGTGCTGATAGCTGTAGTTTGCATCGGTTACCACCTCTTAGTGATAAAGAGAAAAGAGCAGCTTCTAAGAAATCGAGAACTAGGCGTTAATGGTATCATCCACGACCTCAAGGCTCCTATCAATAGCGTTATCTCTGTATTGAGTTTGCTAAAAGTGAAGGTAAAGGAAGATAAGATATTGTTGGATGTAATTTCACAAGCAAGTGACAAGGCTAAGTTGCTGGTGAGCGATATAGAATCTATATTGCTTGCAGCCAAGGGTGGCAATGATAGAATATTACTCAATTTGAAGAAGGTCAGTCTTCTAGAATTAACAAATATCGTTAAGACAGATATGGACATATTATATAAGGAGAAGCCGCATAACATCGTTATTTCCGATGAGACGCAAGGTGAAGGCATGGCGTATGCCGACGAATTATATATCCGTAATGTGATGAGGAATCTGGTGGAGAATGCACTGAAATATTCTGATGACGGAGTGAATGTTCAAGTGTTAATCAGAAATATAGACGAAAGTATCGAGGTTAGCGTAACCGATGATGGGTGGGGCATTGCCCCCAAGGACCAGAAGTTGATTTTCAGACAGTTCTACCGTGTACGGCAGCATAACCAGGTTAAGGGATATGGTATCGGATTGGCTGTGGTGAAATATGTGGTGGAAGCACATCATGGAAGAATATGCGTAAATAGTGAATTAGGAAAGGGAAGCTGTTTTACCTTCAGTCTTCCTAAAGCACAATAAAAATGGCAGGAAAAATGGAAAAATTGAAAGTAATCATTGTGGATGACGATAAGTTGCTAGGCACTACACTGGTACTGGGCTTAGAAGGGTTAAGCATGAAACCTTACTATCTAGACTCATTGGATGGACTTTTGGATAAAATTTCTGAGGTCCAACCTAATATATTGGTACTAGACGTTGAGGTAGGTATGGGAAATGGCATCGAGATACTAAAAGAATTGAAGCTTCATGCCATCAACATACCTGTTATCATTATGTCCTCACATATTCAGATGGATTACATCTCAAAAGCATTGGAGAACGGGGCTTTTCATTTCTTGAAGAAACCATTTGAGATAGATGAACTTGGCGCATACATCCAGCGTTTTGCAAAAACTGATGAAAAGTTAGGGATAGTGACCGATATCCAAATAGGCTGTCTAAACTTGCATATGCAATCCCATGCTCTATATACTAAAAATAACGATCAACTTCATCTTTCCCAGAAACAGTTTGAGGTGCTTAGTATATTGGCACAAAATCTAGGGAAGATTACGACTCGTCAAACTTTGAAATGTCAACTATGGCCTGATGGCAACTATTCTGATCCCAGCTTAGATAACTACATTTCGCAACTAAGAAAAATCTTATCGGTTGATGAGAGTGTTAAATTAGAAACAATCCCGAAAGTTGGCTTCCTGTTAAAAACTAACAAATAAGGGCGCGTCATTAGTGTCATTAAGTATTTGAGCTTTCATATAAGCAAAGAAAAAGCCGCTAGGATATCGTGTGAGAATATCCTGGCGGCTTTATATGGTAGCTTGAAAAAAACTTTATTTCTTGTCGTAAGCGTGAACAGGGTAGTCGATGGTATAGTGAAGACCACGGCTCTCCTTGCGCTCGATAGCCATACGGGTGATGAGGTAACCCACGTTGATCATGTTGCGGAGCTCGCAGAGCTCCTTGCTTACCTTCACACGCTTGAAGAGATTCTCGGTCTCTTCGTAAAGAAGGTCGAGGCGATCCCAGGCACGCTTCAGACGGAGGTCGCTGCGAACAATGCCTACGTAGTTACTCATGCATTCGCCCACTTCCTTGACGCTCTGGGTAATCAATACCTTCTCCTCGTTGGTCAGGGTACCCTCGTCGTTCCATGCTGGAACCTTCTCATTGAAATCATATTCATCTACATGCTCCAGACTGTGCTTGGCAGCAGTCTCGGCATATACCACAGCTTCGATGAGAGAGTTGCTGGCAAGACGGTTGCCACCATGCAGACCGGTGCAAGAGCACTCGCCCAAGGCATAGAGGCGGTTGATGCTTGAACAGCCGTTCAGATCTACCTTGATACCACCACACATGTAGTGAGCGGCAGGACGAACCGGGATGTAATCCTTGGTGATATCGATGCCGATGCTGAGACACTTGGCATAGATGTTAGGGAAGTGACGCTTGGTCTCCTCCGGATTCTTATGGGTAACATCCAGGCAGACATGATCCAATCCGTGAATCTTCATCTCCTTATCGATGGCACGGGCCACGATGTCGCGAGGAGCCAAACTCAGGCGCTCATCATATTTCTCCATGAAGCTCTCGCCGTTAGGCAGACGCAAGATGCCGCCGTATCCACGCATTGCCTCGGTGATGAGGAATGCAGGGTGGGTTTCTCCAGGATGATAGAGGGCTGTAGGGTGGAACTGTACGAACTCCATATCTGCTACGGTACCCTTGGCACGGTAAACCATCGCCTCGCCATCACCGGTAGCGATGACTGGGTTGGTGGTAGTCTGATAAACGGCACCACATCCACCGGTACACATCACGGTAACCTTGCTCAGATAGGTATCCACCTTCTGGGTGTCAGGATTCAGAACGTAGGCTCCGTAACAGTTAATATAAGGTGTACGGCGGGTAACACGGGCACCCAAGTGGTGCTGAGTGATGATTTCTACAGCGAAATGATTTTCCTTGATATCAATGTCTGGGCAGTTGCGTACAGCCTCCATCAGACCGCGCTGGATTTCAGCACCTGTATCATCTGCGTGATGAAGAATGCGAAACTCGCTGTGTCCGCCCTCACGGTGAAGATCGAACTTGCCATCCTGCTGCTTGTCGAAGTTGACACCCCACTGCACGAGCTCCTTGATCTGCTCTGGTGCCATGGTGACAACCTGCTTCACAGCCTGATAGTCGCTGATGTAATCACCAGCGATCATTGTATCCTGTATGTGCTTGTCGAAGTTATCTACTTCCAAGTTGGTAACTGACGCCACACCACCTTGTGCAAATGAAGTGTTTGCCTCATCGAGTGAGGTTTTGCAGATCATACACACTTTACCTTTATGCGCTCTGGCTACTTTCAGAGCGTAACTCATACCGGCAACTCCTGAGCCGATAATCAGAAAATCATACTTATAAACCATGTGAGTTTATTCTAATAATGCTTAATTGTTTGCAAAAGTACTAATTTCTCTTTAAAAAGAGTAATAAGAGAGGGATTTTTTGTAATTTTGCAGCGAATTTTAAGGTAATATAGTCTTTTAGACTATCAAATAGTAGCTGAAAACGCTATTTTAAAGATAAAAGAACGAGATATGGCAGATAGAACTTTTCATAAGCGCTTCAATACGACGGCTCGTGTTGGAGTGGTGGTTTTCGCCCTCCTGGCAGGATATTTCTTCTGGGTCAAGATGGCGATTATTGGCATTTTCGTTGCCATCATCATTGTGGGCATGATCGAGCGTATTCTGAATACCACCTATACATTCAAGAAGGTGAAACCTATCGACCGAGATGACGAGATGGAATATCTCATCATCAACGAAGGCAGGTTCTCTTCCAACAGGAATGTGCCGGTATGCGACATCACCAGCGTGCATACCGCCAAGACCTTTCTGGGATTGGATCATTGTCTGGTGATAGAATACGGACATCATAATATGGTAACGGTGCAGCCCGATAATGAAGAGGCTTTCGAGAAAGAAATTAGTAAAAGACAATGAAAAAGATTATATATATGATGATGAGCTTCATCATGGCTACGCTCATGGCGATGCCGGTGAAGGCTCAGGATGTGATTGAAGGAGAAGTGGTGGAGCCGCAGGACGACACGGAAGTGACCGACTCCACGATGTTGGATTCCCTGGCTGCCGATACTTTGAAGCTGCCTTGGCCCGAATCGGTGCAGGTAGGTATCGGCAAACTCTTGGAAAGTAAGATGTTTGAGACATCGCAGGTGGGGATCATGGTCTGGGATATGGATGCTGATTCCTGCATCTACAAGCACAACGAACGACAGCTGATGCGCCCGGCAAGTACGATGAAGCTCTTGACAGCCATCACCGCACTTGACAAGTTGGGCGGTTCCTATCAGTTCAAGACTCAGTTGAAATATACCGGAACCATCGAGGACGGTGTGCTGACGGGTGATGTTTACTGTGTGGGAGGTATGGATCCCCGTTTCAACAGTGATGACCTGACGGCATTTGTCAACAGTCTCAAGGATATGGGTGTGGATACCATTCGAGGTAATGTATATGCCGACCGTTCGATGAAGGATGCGTCATTGCTGGGCGAAGGCTGGTGCTGGGATGATGATAATCCGGTACTTTCGCCATTGGTGTTTTCCCGCAAGGACATCTTCATGGACCGTTTCCTGGCTAAGTTGAAGGATGCAGGCATCGAATATGAGGAGATGTATGCCTCTTCCAAGACCTGTCCTGCCAATGCCTTTACCATCTGTACCCGTTTCCATACCATGGATCAGGTACTGCATAAGATGATGAAGGAGAGTGACAATCTCTATGCCGAGTGCATGTATTACCAGATTGCGGCTTCTACGGGCAACCGTCCGGCAAGTGCCAAGAGTGCCCGCAACGTGGAACGGCAGTTGATCAATAAGCTGGGACTGGATGCTTCCCGCTACAGACTGGCAGATGGTTCGGGCTTGTCGCTCTATAACTATCTCAGTGCCGAGCTGGAGGTGATGATGCTCCGTTATGCTTTCCGCAACGACAACATCAAGCAGCATCTGATTCATTCCTTGCCTATAGCAGGTGTGGATGGAACCCTGAAGAAGCGTATGAAAAGCGGCAGTGTCCACGGCAATGTCAAGGCAAAGACGGGTACCCTGACCGGTATCATCTCGCTGGCTGGCTATTGTACGGCAGCCAATGGACATGAGCTTTGCTTCTCTATCATCAATAATGGAATCATGCATGGCAGCAATGCCAGACATTTTGCAGACAAGGTTTGTAATCTGCTTTGCCAACCATGATAGGGAGTTGATAGTTAAGAATTGATAGTTTACAGTTTGTAGTTTATGGAAGAAATTCGTAGATTTGTAGATGAAATGATAACATGGGCAGGTATCACCGGCGATTACGTGCCTATGCTTCGTCATATCCTGCTCACCATCACCGCTATCTTGCTGGCGATGCTGAGCGATTTTCTGTGTCGTAAGATTGTAGTTCCGTTGATCTCGAAGATTACGGAAAAGACGGAGGCTTCCTGGGATGATGTGTTGCTGAATAAGAAGGTGCTCACTTCTGCCTGTCATATCGTGCCTGCAGTGGTAATATGGTCGCTCATGCCGCTCATCTATCTGGAATATCCTATATTCAAGGAGATTCTGGAGCGTGCTACGGGTATCTATATCGTGGTGATGTCGGTACGTACGGTATTGGTGTTCATCGGTTCCTTCAAGGGATTGGAGAATAGCGGAGAGCGCCGCTCTTCGGCTCAGCAGTATTTCCATACCTTCTGCGGTGTGCTCAGGGTATTGATGCTCTTTGTGGCTGGAGTGGTAGTGGTTGCCATCCTGTTGGGTAAGAGTCCGATGACCTTGTTTGCCGGCTTGGGTGCTACTTCTGCTGTCTTGATGTTGGTTTTCAAGGATACCATCCTCGGTCTGGCTGCCGGTGTGCGACTCACCAGCAATGATATGTTGCACAAGGGTGATTGGATTACCGTGAAGTCGGTAGATGCCAATGGTATTGTGGAGGATATGTCACTAACCACCGTAAAGGTTCGTAATTTCGATAATACCATCGTTACTATCTCGCCAGCTACCCTGGTGAACGGTTCGTTCCAGAACTGGATTGGAATGCAGAAGAGTGGGGGAAGAAGAGTGAAGCGAATCGTTTATTTTGATTTCCGTAGCATCCGATTGGTAGATGAGACCTTGAAGCAGACCTTGCTTGCCAAGCATTTCGCCACTGAGGATTCCTTTAAGTTGAAGGAATCTCTTCAGAAGGCGATAGAAAAGGATATTCAGGAAGGAAAGGATATTGAGGACTTGAAGAATCCTGCAGCTTTGGCTCCAACCAATCTCCAGCTTTATCGCAGGTTTATGGAGAAATATCTGCGTCAGCGCCCTGAAGTGAATACGGAACTTACCTTGATGGTGCGCCACATGGAAGCTACCCAATGTGGTCTTCCTATCGAATTCTATTTCTTCATCAAGGATAAGGTATGGGTCAATTACGAGCATATCCTTGCCGACATCATGGAGCATGCCTATGCGCTTGCCAATGAATTCGGCCTGAAGATTTACGAGCAATATCCGGAGCAGTAGGGAAGAAAAGCATAATAATGATCAATAACTCTTTTTTTTCAACAGAAATAATCCGTTGGTTTCGTGAGAACGGCAGAGACCTGCCTTGGCGCGAAACCAGGGAGCCTTATGCCATCTGGCTGAGCGAAATCATCCTTCAGCAAACCCGCATTGCCCAAGGTTGGGAATATTGGGAACGGTTCATGCAAACCTATCCCAAGGTAGAAGACCTGGCTGCAGCCAGCGAGGATGATGTCTTGAAACTCTGGCAGGGCTTGGGGTATTACTCCCGTGCCCGCAATCTTCATACTGCTGCCAAGCAGATTGTGGCTCTCGGTGATTTTCCCAATACCCTCGAAGGCATCAAATCCCTGAAGGGAGTAGGTGATTATACCGCTGCTGCCATCGGCTCTTTCGCTTTCGATATTCCGGCAGCTGTGGTTGATGGCAATGTCTATCGGGTGCTTTCCCGATACTTCGGTATTGATACTCCCATCAATTCAACCCAGGGGAAAAAGGAGTTTGCTGCTTTGGCTCAATCGCTCTTGCCTGCTTCCGATGCGGCATCCTATAATCAGGGAATGATGGATTTCGGTGCGATTCAATGCACCCCCCAGTCTCCGAAGTGTCTGCTCTGTCCGCTTGCAGAAACCTGCGAGGCTTTGCGTTGCGGCAGGGTAGAGGAACTGCCCGTCAAGAACAAGACCGTGAAGGTGAAGACCCGCCATCTCTCCTATATATATATAAGGTGTAAATCTTCGGCAGCGGATGGTATAGGAAAATCCGAACCGATGGTTGCCATCCATCGCCGTGGAGAAGGTGATATCTGGCAGGGATTATGGGAGCCTTATAATGTTTCGGATGTCAAGGAACTGCCTTCTTTCGTGAAGAATCCGATTTTGCTGGCAAAAGATGTCAAGCACGTACTGACTCATCGCATCCTTCTTGCCGATTTCTATCTCCTGGAAACAGAAAGCCGTCCTCAATTGCCGGATGATTACATCTGGATCAGGGAAAGTGAGATAGGAGACTATGGGGTTCCGAGACTGATAGAAATCATGCTGGAAAAGATTAATCCTGCAGAATAGGATAAGTACATAATGATCTCTTTATAAAGATACATAATAATCTCTTCATATAAAATAAAGATGATTCAATTCAATAAGAAAATGAGAGGATGGGTGATAGCTGGCGCCATCGCTTTGCTCTCTACTTTTGGCTTGTCGTCCTCTATGTTGCCAGCTGCACAGGGGGATGCACCGGGAATGGAAATCCCGGTTTCAAAGAAAAAGGTATCGCAAACCATCAGAAAGCGTTTTGCCTATACCGTGTCATATAATCATGATACCCGTCAGCCTAACTGGGTGGCATGGTCATTGACCCGTGCTCATGCTTCAGGAAAGTTGAAGCGTGGCGACTTTGAGGATGATATGGATATGCCATCTCCTAAGGGAACGAAGGCTGATTACTACAACAGCGGTTATGATAGAGGTCATCTCTGTCCGGCTGGCGATAACAAGTGGAACCAGAAGGCTATGGACGAGTGCTTCCTGATGACCAATATGTGTCCTCAGACCCATGCTCTGAATGCGGGAATCTGGAATAGCATAGAACAGCAATGCCGTACCTGGGCTAAGAAATATGGTAAGGTCTATATTGTCTGCGGTCCGATATTCCTGAATAAGCAGCATCGCAAATTGGGTAAGAACAAGGTGGTGGTGCCTGATGCTTTCTTCAAGGTTATCCTCCGCACAGGCAAGAATCCGCAAGCCATCGGTTTTATCTGTCGTAACCAGGGCACTACCGGACTGCAGAAGAAGGACTTCGTCAACTCGGTAGATGAAGTGGAGCGTATCACCGGCTATGATTTCTTCTCCAAACTTCCTGATAACATCGAGAAAAAGATAGAGGCGAAAGCTGATATCAACCAGTGGTAAAAGAAAAAGAGAGTCGCCCTGAAAGGGCAAAAGCTTTGAAATTGAAAGCTTTTGCCCTTTCAGGGCGACTTTTTTGTCTTTATTCTAAAACCCAGGGCGATGCCCTGGGCTAGGAGCTTCTGCCCTTTCAGGGCGTATTGGCTGTGACTTATGACACACCTCCTTATTTCTGTTAATAGAATCTTAGTAGTTCTGAGCCTCAATCTGGAAGTAGCTCTGTGGGTGGTTGCAGACTGGGCAAACCTCTGGAGCCTGCTTGCCTACTACGATATGACCGCAGTTAGAGCACTGCCAGATGCAGTCGCCGTCGCGAGAGAAGACGAGCTTGTCCTGCACGTTCTTCAAGAGCTTGCGATAACGCTCCTCGTGGTGCTTCTCGATTTCAGCCACCATTTCAAACTTGATTGCAATCTCCTCGAAGCCTTCCTCGCGAGCTTCCTTTGCCATGCGTGGATACATATCGGTCCACTCATCGTGCTCACCATTGGCAGCAGCTTCCAGGTTCTTCTCTGTATCCTGGATAGCACCGCCCTCCAGATACTTGAACCACAACTTAGCGTGCTCCTTCTCGTTAGCAGCTGTCTCCTCAAAGATATTAGCTATCTGTACAAAACCGTCCTTCTTTGCCTTGCTTGCAAAATAGGTATATTTGTTACGAGCCTGTGACTCACCAGCGAAAGCCTCCTGGAGGTTCTTCTCTGTCTTAGTTCCTTTTAATTCCTTCATAATGTATTCTGTATTACGTTATTAATATGTTCTTTATTATTTTCATTCACAAAGATATTGAAAAATTTCTAATTATGCAAGAAAATTAAGGATTATTTCATTTTCGACCGCTTATTTAAATAAAATAAAGCAAAACCAAGCATCGCCATACCGAATATCCACGAAATGATGGCACTTGTTACCATTCCCAGTGTATGGGTGAAACCTGCCACGATGAATGTCAGGAAGCTGACGATAGCTACAGTCAGCGCGTATGGCAACTGTGATGAAACATGGTGCACATGCTTGCACTCGGCTCCGGCACTCGCCATGATGGTGGTATCGCTGATAGGTGAGATGTGGTCGCCACAGACAGCACCAGCCATGCAGGCAGAGATAGAGATGATGCGCAATGGGTCGGCTCCTGGGAATACTGCGATACAGATAGGTATCAGAATACCGAAGGTTCCCCAGGATGTACCTGTGGCAAATGCCAGGAAGGCTGCAACCAGGAAGATGATGGCTGGCAAAAGCATCTGGAGTTCAGAAGCGCTGCTTGCCACTACGGTGGATACATATTCTGCTGCCCCCAGCGAGTCGGTCATGCTCTTCAGGGTCCATGCCAGGGTAAGAATCAGAATGGCTGGTACCATTGCTTCGAATCCCTTGATCAGACTACTCATCGCTTCATCGAATGGCAAGGTCTTGCGAACCGTAAACATCAGAATGGTCAGAATCAAGGCTGCCAATGAACCAATCACCAGACCTATAGAGGCATTGCTGCCAGCAAAGGAGTCAACGAAGTTCATATAGTTGGCATTGCTGGCATCGAAGAAACCTCCCGAATAAACCATACCTGCCATACAGAAGATAATCAACATAATGATTGGAATCACAAGATCGCTCACAGATCCTTTGCTCTTGGATGATTCTTCCTGCTTCGCTCCTACACCATGCTCCACGATGTGCAGCTTGGTATCGCTCACCTCGTCGAGCTTTCCTCCGTTGGTGCGCTCATACCATTCCTTCAGTCTTGCATCATACTTGCTCATCGCCTTGAAGTCGAAGCCCATGATCACGATGCCAAACATAAAGAGGATGGTGAAGAATGCGTAGAAATTGTAGGGTATCGCCTTGCAGAAAAGTGCCAGTCCGTTCTCGCCTCCCGATACGAAGCCTGATACTGCTGCTGCCCAACTGGAGATTGGGGAGATGATGCAGACTGGAGCTGCTGTGGAGTCGATGAGATAAGCCAGTTTCTCCTTGGTTACGCCGTTGCGCACTGCGATAGGGCGCATCACCGAACCCACGGTAAGGCAGTTGAAGTAATCATCGATGAATATCAGAATACCGAGCAGAATGGTGGCTACCTGCACACCAGTCTTCGACTTTACGTGCTTGGAAGCCCATCGGCCGAAAGCCGCAGAACCACCCGCCTTGTTCATCAGTGAAACGATGCTGCCCAGAACCACCAGGAATACCAGAATGCCCACGTTCCAAGGATCGGAAAGGCAATGTATCAAACCGTATGCCTTGGCATCCTCGCCTTCGCCTACGGTGTGGTTGGTCAGATGAACGAGGAATCCGTCGAAACCTGTTCCCATCGAAATGCAATATTGAACGGCACCCAGAATGATACCGATAAAAAGAGAAGAATAGACCTCCTTCGTCTTCAGCGCCAGAGCGATGGCGACGATAGGAGGTAGTAACGACCATGCGGTCCCAATCATGTTGTAATCCATTTATTATTAATATGTTTTAAAATTTTTGAATATTCCCTTGCTGAATCGCTGCCCACGAGTCTATCTTTATCATTGGAAAGGCACACAAAAAACATCATAACTTTTAAACCCAACGGAATCGAAGGGCTTAAAAGTTATGTTTCATGAATTTATAATGCGATCTCCTATAATACCATCTCTTCGTATTCCAATCCGAAGACATCGGCAACCGCCTTGAATACTACCTTGCCATTCACGATGTTCAATCCCCGATACAAAGCCTTGTCTTCTTTGCACGCCTTTCGCCATCCCTTGTCGGCAAGAGCGAGGGCATACTTCAGGGTGGCATTGGTCAAGGCGATGGTAGAGGTATGAGGCACGGCTCCCGGAATGTTAGCTACGGCATAATGCACAATGCCATCTACCATGAATGTCGGATCGGAATGGGTGGTTGGATGAGAGGTCTCGAAGCATCCTCCCTGGTCGATAGCCACATCCACCAGTACGGTGCCAGGTTCCATCAACTTCAGCATGTCCCTGGTGATCAGGTGTGGAGCCTTGTCGCCCGGAACGAGTACACTGCCTACTACGATGTCAACATCAGGCAATTCCTTCCGGATATTGTGCTCGTTGGAGTAGAGGGTGTGCGCATTGATCGGCAATTCCATCTGCAACTGGCGAAGACGAGGCAGACTAATATCGGTAATCCACACATCAGCACCTAATCCTGTTGCCATTCTTGCTGCAGCTTCTCCCACGGTTCCACCGCCCAGAACGAGAACCTTCGCACGGTTCACGCCCGGCACACCGCTGATCAGCTTACCCTTGCCGCCCTTGGTCTTCTGTAGATAGTAGGCACCATTGATAATCGCCATTCTTCCTGCTACCTCACTCATCGGAATGAGCAGTGGCAGATGATGGTTGTCGGTTTCTACCGTCTCGTAAGCCAGGCAGACAGCACCACTCTTGATCATGGCATCGGTGAGCTCTCTGTCGCAGGCAAAATGGAAGTAAGTAAAAACAAGCTGATCCTGATGGATGAGTGGATATTCCTCGGCGATAGGTTCCTTCACCTTGATAATCATCTCAGCCTCGCGATACACACTCTGGATGTCGGGCAGGATTCTGGCTCCTACCTTCTCATACTCTTCATCAGCAAAGCCACTGTTCTCGCCAGCGGTATGCTGCACCATCACTTCGTGTCCATGTCGAATGAATTCAGCTACACCAGCAGGAGTCATTCCTACACGATTCTCATTATTCTTGATTTCTTTTGGAATACCTATCTTCATGATGTTATGTTTTTAAAGGTTATACATCATTTTAACGGGATAAAGATAGTGAAAAAATCAATAGGTTGTATCGTTTGTATAGAAGATTTAACATATCTTTCTTGCCTGGTTAAGATTAGAACATAAAAAAGATTAAAAAAGATGGCTGCTATCATCTTTTTGCTTATCTTTGTCCTCGTAAGCATTTCAAACTTAATAAATGGAGGACTTATTATGAATGTCAATACGGGTATCAAGCAAGCAGTGATCTTAGCCATAGGCATTATCGTGCTTGGATTTTGTGTCAAGTCTGGACTTGAAAGTGTGATTGCCAAAGACCGCAAAGTGGTGGTGAAAGGATTGGCAGAAAAGGAAGTTGAGGCTGATAAGGTGACATGGCCTATCGTTTCCAAGGAGATTGGCAACGACTTGCCGCAACTCTATAAGAAAATCAACGCTACCACCAGCACCATCCGCCAGTTCCTGCTGGCAAATGGTGTGAAGGCAAGTGAAATCAATGTCAATGCCCCTGTGGTCATCGACCTCAATGCTGAGCGATATGGCGAAAACCGTCAGCCTTACCGTTACAACATCACGTCGATCATCACCGTGACTTCCCGGAATGTGAAGGTGGTTCGTGGCATCATCGCCCGACAGGGTGACCTGCTTCAGAAAGGTGTGGCCATCGTGGATGGTGGCTACGAGAATCCGGTGAAGTACGAGTATGTGGCTTTCCGAGAGATGAAGCCGAAGATGATGCAGGAGGCAATTGAGAATGCAGAGAAGACTGCTGCTCAGTTTGCCGAAAACAGCAAGAGCAAGATTGATAAGATCATGAACGCTGACCAAGGGCAGTTCTCGATAGAGGATAGAGATTCCAATACACCTTATATTAAAAAGGTGAGGGTAGTGACTACGGTTACCTATTCTTTGAAAGACTAGTAATTAAATAAATATATAGTACGAAATGAAAAAAATGATTTACATGGTGATGGCGCTTGCCTCACTAAGCTACTCAACCCAGACCATGGCGCAGTCACAGGGATTGCAGAAAAAGGTGAATGCCTATTTCCTGCAGTCGCTCAAAGCGCAGCAGAAAGCATTGGAGAAAGACGGTAAGGCGGAATTCTCTAAAAACACACCTCTTGACACCAAGCTTCAGGCTGCTATCGACGGCAAGGATATTGCCAACTACCAGAAGATGGTATGGACAGCCTGGTGCGATGCCAACAAGAACCTGCAGGAAGAAAAGCTCATAGAACCTGAAGATCTGACATTGGCAAAAAACAGCTCCTGGAATCTGCCTCAGTGTCTGGAGCCAAATGCGGTGATGCCTTATTATTATGGTAAGAAGGGAGTAGCTGCCGATGGTAAGTTCCCTCTCTTCCTGTATGTTCACGGATCGGGACCTAAGGACCATGAGTGGTCGAATGGTATCAAGCTCGGTCTGAGCTTCCAGGATTCTCCTTCCATCTATTTCATTCCTCAGATTCCTAACGAGGGTGAATATTATCGCTGGTGGCATCTTTCCAAGCAGTATGCTTTCGAGAAGCTGATTCGCCAGAACCTGGTAAAGAGTGAGGTGGATGCCAACCGTCTCTATGTGTTCGGTATCAGCGAAGGTGGTTATGGCAGTCAGCGACTGGCTTCCTTCTATGCCGACTATTGGGCTGCAGCGGGTCCGATGGCAGGTGGTGAACCTTTGAAGAATGCGCCTGTGGAAAACTGTGCCAATATCGGTTTCTCTTTCCTCACCGGTGCTGATGATACCGGTTTCTATCGCAACGACCTGACCTGGTACACCCAGGTGGCTTTCGATTCAGCGCAGTTGGCTCGCCCGCTGTCAGTGGATAAGACTCCTATCTTCCGTCATCGCATCCAGCTCTTGCCGGGTATGCAGCATCACATCACCTATGGGCTGACTACTCCTTGGCTCAAGCAGTTTGTGCGCAATCCATATCCTAAGACCGTGCTCTGGGAGGATTTCGAGATGGATGGCAGACACCGTTCCGGTTTCTACAACCTGCAGGTGCTGACTCGCCCATCAGAGTCTAGAACCTACTACGAGATGGATATCGACAAGAACGTGGTTTCCATCAAGGTGAGCAATGTGGATTACACCACTATCTTGAAGGATAAGCAGTGGGGAATCGATCTAAAGTTCAACCGCAGCTATTCTCCTGCCACTGGTGGTAAGTTGAGAGTTTATCTCAATGACCAGTTGGTCAACCTCAATGAGCCTGTAACCATCACGGTAAACGGCAAGCAGGTATTCCATGGTATTGCCAAGGCAGATTTGCAGGCAATGGTGAACAGTTGTGCGGAATACTTTGACCCATGTCGAGTATATCCTGTTGCAATCGATTTGGCTTATTGATTTTAAAGAATGATTAGATGAAGAAAAATGTTTGTTTATATGCCATGATGGCTTTAGCCTTTATGGGATGTTCGCAAAATAACAAGAAACAGGAAGGCAGCTCAACGGGACTGCCTTCTCGTGTTGAATCAGAGAGTAAGGCTGGGGCAGAGAAGGCAGATCAGTCTGTAGCTGGCAGTAATAATCAGTCTGCTTCTGCTGGAAAGGTGCAGGTGCTTACGGCTTCCGATTTCAGGAAGAAGATTATGGATTACGAGTCTCATCCCGATGAGTGGGTGTTTGCAGGTTCCCGTCCTGCCATTATCGATTTCTATACCACCTGGTGTGGACCTTGCAAGATGATGGCTCCCATGGTAGAATCTCTTGCTGGGAAATATGTCGGCAAGATAGATTTCTTTAAGGTGGATATCGACCAGGAACCCGAACTGGCTTCCGTCTTCGGCATCCGCAGCATCCCTACCTTCCTCTTCATCCCGATGAAAGGTAAGCCTACTATACAGATGGGCGCTATGCAGAAGGAAGATTTCGAGGAAATCATCGGGAAAGTGATGGGGAAGTGATAAATGGTGATTTACTGCATACTTATAAGTAGGTATTTCTTGGCAAATACCTAGTTTTGATGATGCTCGAAATTTGGTGGTTTATCAGATAATACCTAAATTTGCACTCGGAAAAAATGTTTAATGTAATTAAAAGTATTATAGTATTATGATTATCGAAAATGTTCATGCAAGAGAAATCTTGGATTCTCGTGGCAATCCTACAGTAGAGGTTGAAGTTTCTTTGAAGTCAGGTATCGTTGGTCGTGCATCGGTTCCTTCTGGTGCATCTACTGGCGAGAACGAGGCTTTGGAACTTCGTGATGGTGACAAGAACCGCTATGGCGGCAAGGGCGTCTTGAAGGCTGTGGAGAATGTGAATCAGGTAATTGCTCCGGCTTTGGTAGGTTTTTCTGCCTTGGAGCAGCGTGCCATCGATTATAAGATGTTGGAACTCGACGGTACCAAGACCAAGTCAAACCTGGGTGCCAACGCTATCCTCGGTGTTTCTTTGGCTGTGGCTCATGCTGCTGCTGAGTATCTCCACATCCCATTGTATCGCTATATCGGTGGTTGCAATACTTACACTCTTCCTGTTCCTATGATGAACATCATCAATGGTGGTGCTCACTCTGATGCGCCTATCGCCTTCCAGGAGTTCATGATCCGTCCTGTGGGTGCTCCTTCCGAGAAAGAGGCCATCCGTATGGGTGCAGAGGTGTTCCATGCTTTGGCTAAGCTCCTGAAGAGCCGCGGTCTTTCTACTGCCGTAGGTGATGAGGGCGGTTTCGCTCCTGCACTCGATGGTATAGAGGATGCGCTCGACAGCATCTGCCAGGCTATCAAGGATGCCGGTTATGAGCCAGGTAAGGACGTGAAGATTGCCATGGACTGTGCTGCCAGTGAGTTTGCCGTTCAGGAGAATGGTGAGTGGTTCTATGATTACCGCCAGTTGAAGGATGGCAAGAAGAAGGATCCTAATGGAAAGAAACTGACTGCTGCTGAGCAGATCAAGTTCCTGGAAGAACTGATTACCAAATATCCTATCGATTCTATCGAGGATGGTCTTGATGAGAACGATTGGGACAACTGGGTGAAGTTGACTGCTGCCATCGGCGACCGTTGCCAGTTGGTAGGTGATGACCTCTTTGTTACCAACGTGAAGTTCCTGGAGAAGGGTATCAAGATGGGTGCAGCCAACTCTATCCTCATCAAGGTGAACCAGATTGGTTCTCTTACCGAGACACTGGATGCTATCGAGATGGCTCATCGTCATGGTTACACCACCGTTACTTCCCATCGTTCTGGTGAAACCGAGGACACTACGATTGCCGATATTGCCGTAGCAACTAACTCCGGTCAGATTAAGACGGGTTCTATGAGCCGTACCGACCGTATGGCTAAGTACAACCAGCTTATCCGCATCGAAGAGCAGTTGGGCAATAATGCAGCTTACGGTTATAAGAAATTGAAATAGGAATGAATATACGAAATTGAAGTGCATCAATTTCACCATGACAGAACACAATTAAATAGAATAGATCAGATACGAAAATAGATGGGCATGGATGACCGTGAGGGTTGTCCATGCTTTTTATCTTCTATCATATATCTGCATCTTACATATTTGATAGGATAACTTCGATATATTTTACGGATTAAGATAAAAAGCAAAATAACAATGACAAACGTATTGATAAGTGCTGCCGGACTCTGCGGTGCCACCATTATTGGTGCCATCCTGGGATTCTTCGTCAAGGAGTTGCCTCATAAATGGAACGATGCCGTGTTGGGATATTGTGCTGGAATCATGCTGGCAGCTTCCACGTTGGGACTGATAGTGCCAGCCTTCGAACAGACCGGACTTTGGTGGCTGGTAGTAATCGGAGTAATGGCAGGAGCCTTGTTCCTGAATGTGCTAGATCTGGTAACTCCCCATCTTCATCATATCACGGGACTCGACCCCGAGGAGCATCGCAACAATGCCCGACTCAGCCATGTGATGCTTTTCGTGATGGCAATCGCCCTGCACAAACTGCCTGAAGGCATGGCGGCTGGAGTGAGTGTCTGTTCATCAGAAGGTGCAACGGAGTGGGGCGTTTCCTTCGGCATCGCCCTGCAGAACATCCCCGAGGGAATGGTGATTATCGCTCCTTTGATGATGGCAGGCGTTTCTGCTGCTCGCACCTTCTTCATCTCCATTTTCATCGCCCTGCTCGAAGTGGTAGGCATCCTGTTAGGTTTCGGTTTGGGTTCAGCCTCTTCCACCTTCCTCCCCGTGATGCTGGGTTTTGCCGGTGGTGCCATGCTTTATGTAACGAGCGATGAGATGATTCCCGAAACCCATGCCCATGGCTTTCAGAAGCAAGCCACCTATGCTCTTCTCCTGGGCTTCATCACCTTTGTGTTGATGGAGAAATGTGTGTAATCAGATTTTGATGAGGAGCATATAGCAGAGGGTGCCTGAAGAGAAAAGAATTAGAAGTATTGTAATGTACCTATCAATGTTGAGCCTTTCTGCATTCTGTTGCAGAGAGGCTTTTCTAATTAGTTATTGAGCCCACTTTAAAAAGGGGCTCAATTAATTATATCATCCAAAAGTTGGAAAAGTGTAAGAAATGGCCTGAAAATGGATTGGAAAAATGTATGAAATAGGCAGTTTTTACCTTGGAAAAATGTATTTAAGTGTGTGATGGATTTATCGGGATTAAAAGTGTAGAATTCTGATGAGCAGCATATAGCAGAGGGTGCCTGCTGCTATCGACCACATCATATTCCTTTTCCATACGTGGATGAGGATGGTGAAGGCTACGGCTGCCACCTGCGCCAAGGAATCTGCAGAGAAGGAATGGATGTGGCGAAGGCAGTAAACCACCAGCAGGGCTAAGACCGAGGCTGGCAGCACCTTGCCTAGATACAGAATGTACTTAGGTGTTGGCTTCCCCGGTCGGAAGGCGATGAAAGGGATAAAACGGGTAAGCATGGTGGCGGCTACGCCTGCTGAAACCATGATGATTTGTTGGAGAAGAGTCATACTTTTCTTTTTTTGAAGGTGAGAAATATAAGGATGATAACCATGCTTGGGATGATGAAATGGTCGGCACTGAATATCGTGAGGCACAGCCCCGAGATGATCAGTCCGGAAATACTGCTGGTATGGTCTTTTTCCCGAAGCCAGTTGTCGGCGAAGATAGCCGTAAACATGGCGGTCAGCACGAAGTCCAATCCTTTGAGGTCGAAGGTGAGAAACGGACCGATGAGGTCGCCCAGCGTTGCCCCAATAACCCAATAGGTTTCATCGAGCCAGGTAATCCAGAGCAGGTACCATCCTTTATCTGTTCCTTCCGGAATCTTGGAAGCGCTTGTCAGGGCAAAAGTCTCGTCCGACATGCCGAAGATAAGGAAGAATTTCTTCCATCCCAGTCCCTTATATTTTTCGAGTATCGAAAGTCCATAGAATAGATGTCGTGCATTCACCATCAGCACCATCAGAAAGGCTTGCAGGGGATGGAAGCTGCCCAGCAGCATGTTGCCAAGCAAGAACTCTGCGCTTCCGGCATAAACAGTAATGGCGAGCAGCATTGGGTACAGAAAGTTGAAGCCTAACTCATGCATGTAAATGCCATAAGTCAGTCCCAGAAATCCATATCCAGCCATGATTGGCAGGGAAGTATGGAATGCGTGATATAAAGCGATTTTTCTTTTTCCCATCTCTCTTCTCTCTCTTTATTATGCTTGACGATTTGTTTTAATCAGTGTTTGAAGATTCCTCCTGTAAATCTATTGCAAAAGTACTCACATTTTATGAAAAAAAGAAAGAATCTTCCAGGAATATGAATGTGGCAGATGAAAAATAGCATAGTTGTGGTATGTTTTGGTTTATGCTTGGTTGGCAAAATAAAAAGCGGAGCGTGATTTCACAACCACACTCCGCGCAAACTTAAACAACTAATTAAATGGGGTAAAATATAGGAAAGAAAAAGCCTATGATTACTAGTTGTTTATGGTTGTGAACTAGCATCCTGTTTTCTCTTTATTTCTTATTATTGGTACATTTTAGGTACTACTTTAGGTACTTTAACTTAAAACCCTTGCTTATGTGATTAAAAAGTGGTATCTTTGCAGTGGTTAAATAACAATGTGGTGCTTATTAGATGCTAGATTAGTACCTAAAGAGTATCTAAAAAATATTTCTAATTATGGCAAGAACAAAGAAAGTAGTTAAGGCTAAAGAGCCTGTTAAACTTTGGTTTAAGGCTTTGAGAAATGGTAATAAAGCTATCTATCTGAGAAGCTATGTGCCAAATTCTGATAGCAAGGGGTATATGTATGAAAGTTTAGGTATGTACTTAGTCCCAGAAGTGGATGCTGCAACAAAGAACCAGAATAAAAATACTTTGTTGGCTGCTGAGGCTATTAAGGCACAAAGAATTATTGATGCTGCAAATGGTAAGGCATCCATCAAGAAAACTGATAGGGGAAAGCAAACTCTATTGGTAGATTGGATGCAGTATTATGCAGAAAAAAAAGAGAAATTAGGACAGAGTAAAAGTAATGCTGTAACTATAAAGAATGTGCTGTTGCATCTGATTAAGTACAAAGGTGATAAGATTACTATGGCACAGGTAGATAAAGCCTATTGTGAGGGATTTGTAATGTACCTTGCAAATGGTAAGACTATTGGTACTAGTAAGCCAGAAAGAAGTGGTGAACATAAAGAGAAACCTATTGCTAACAGCACAGCCAGACTTTATTTCAATACCTTTGTAACAGCCCTAAATGAGGCTGTAAGGGATGGAATAATAGATAAGAACCCTACAGCACAGCTAAAGAAAGAGGAAAAGAAACCTTTGAAAAGAAGTGGAAATGATAGGGGTTATTTGGAGATAGATGAAGTGAAAAAACTGATAGAAACCCCTTGTAATGATGAGCAGATAAAGATGGCTTTCCTGTTTGCTTGTTTCTGTGGGCTTAGATTGTCTGATGTTAAAGATATGAAATGGAAAGATATAAAGTTTGATGCTGATGGTGGTGCTGTTGTTAGTAAAGTACAGGTAAAGACAAGACAAAGTATAGTTGTTCCTTTGTCTGCAAATGCTTTGATGTGGTTGCCAGATAGAGGCAAGGCAAAGGATAATGAACCTGTTTATGATTTGCCTACCCATTTTACAATAAACAGAAGTGTAAAGAAGTGGGCAAAGGATGCACAGATAGAGAAAAATGTAACATTTCATCTTTCTAGACATACATTTGCTACAACTTTGCTAACTTTGGGTGCAGACATCTATACTACTAGTAAGTTGTTGGGGCACAAGAATTTAAGAACAACACAGATTTATGCAGAAGTTGTTAGTAAGAAGAAAGCTGAGGCTGTGAATTTAATGGATAGTGTTTTTTAATTAGCTAAAGATATGAAAGATTTTTTGAAAGTAGTGGATGCCTGTGATGATATACAGGTGGTTAAGAATGTAGTGAATTTTTTAATTGATGGTATGAAAACAGGTATGAAAGATACCTGTATGTTTGCAACCATTAAAGTGGCTTATAGTGAGTTAGTAGGTTGTCACTATAGTGAAGAACTAGCTGAATTGTATTATAGATGTGAGGGCTTAGATAGCAAGGTTTGGGATGCTGCAAAGTTGGCTTATACACAGGAGATACAGGCAAACTATCCAGATGTGCCTTTGTATGATTGGGTTATTTTGTATGGTAGAATGAGCCAGAACACAAAGGGAACTGATGCTATTGTTGAGGCTTGCAAGGTTTTTCTGAATAATAAGTTTTCTCCTTACTTTGATATAGACTAAGTGGAGGATGGGGGTGATGCCCCCACCCCCCCCATTTTAGTATTTTTTCTATATTATTTAACCCACAAACAAAATTTTTTTTCATTTTTTAGTGTATGGAAGCAGTTGAAGAAAGAAGAACCTTTGAAAAGGTTATGAGAAATCTAGAAAGAGTTGGTACAATTTTAAGGGCAGCTTTTGAAGAATTTGGGGGTGTGGATGCAAACAGCCTCAGCACAGCAAAAGAGATTGTAGGCAATTTGGATAAGATAGAGGATAAAGAGGGTTATTTGGATAGTTTCATTAATGATTGGTTAGAGTTACCAGATTTTAGACCTATCTTAGAGAAATGGATAAAAAGGGCTTGCAGTCTGTATGAATATAATTGTATGGATAAATGTGTGAAATTTGAGCCAGAACAATTAGGGGAAGACTATGAAGAAATAACTGATATTTATGAGCAGTGGAGAAATAGCATAATATATTGGCTTTGTAAACATCTGAGAAAAGGGGAAATGGTAGATTTGAAAGATGGTACTATTTATATGAAAAAGCGGATAGAACAGAATGAAAATAAAGGTAGTGCTTTTAAAGATTGTTTGTTAGCTGCTGATAAGGATGGACTATTGACAGAGTTACATAAACTTATAGAAAATCACAAAGGAAAATATGTTGCTGAGGTTATATATACTTGTTGTGAAATGGGGTTGATTGGCAAGAAACCGCCTTTTAGAATTATTAAGGCTGAGTTTGGGAATATAGGGAGCAAACAGGGATTTGATAATTACTATAGAAACCATTTTAGTTTTGATAGGGTAGAGGTTGATACTATAGTGAAACATTTGAATGAATTTAAATAGGTTTTAATTGTCTTTAGTTGTCTGTTGTTGCCGACAATTAAAGGCAATTTTGTTTTTGTTTTCCTTTCTTGGAAAGTTAGTATCTTTGCAGCATCAAACAATAGGATAGGCTTTCCGTCTGGGTTTGCTGTTTTTCTATTGAATGTGTGGGAATAAGGTGCATCGTCCAGATAGAGCATCCCCACCTTGTAATTTCTTCAAAAAAATAATTATATGGAAGAAATGATTATGGAGCAGTTGGCAGATATTAAAAAATTTAGTTTGTTGGCTGCAAAGAATATATTAGATATAAATGATGTGGTTGCACTGACAGGGCTTTCTAAAAGCTATGTTTATAAACTGACCTGTAGAAAGGAGATACCATATTATAAGCCAAATGGAAAGCTGATTTATTTTGACCGCCAAGATGTTGAGGGATGGATGAAGCAAAATAGGGTTATTTCCACTGTTGAGGCAGAGCAAAAAGCATCTAAATATTTGATGCAGAAAGGGGGTAAGGTATGATAATCACAGATTATTATAAGTTTGAGAAAACAGCTTTGCTTTCTGCATCTAGAATGGATTGTGTAGCCTCAACAAAAAGCTATCCAGAGTTTGAGGAAAAGAGAAAAACTAGAGGTAATAAGCAAACTGCAAAGAAAGATGCTAACTTTGTTGGGGCTTTAACTTGCTATTATGGTAATGTTCCAGAAAGATTTGGTAATGATGCTAGAAGAAAGGCTGATAAGTCTGTTTCAATAGGTAGTAAGAACCTTAGTAGTGTTTATGTTCCAGATGTGACTTTGCCTTATGCCTTTGGTGATGTGCAGGGTACAACAGATGCAATATTGTTTGTTTTTGATGATGCCTTTGGGGTTACTGATGGTAGAATAAACAAAGGTGGGGTATTGGAAATGTTTATTTGCAGAGGACAAAGTAAAAATTGCCAAGCCTTATATAACTTGCTTTGTGATGGTGGCTTAGATGATGAAATTGAGGCAATGAGAAGTAAAGCGGTAACAGATTTAGTAACCCCTTTATCTGCATCTGCTGAGGCTGAAAATGGCTAAGTTGTATAGTAAGGTGTTTATAGTTCTATTTTTAGTAACCGCCTATGTTTGATAGTATCAATTTTAAATTAACTAGAAGTGATTATAATGGGGCAGATTTCCTTAGTGAAGTGCCCTGTTATATCACTGATATTTCTGAGCATCATTATAACAATGGTATTGTGATTACAGGCTGTTTGGATAACCTTAAAGTATCTTGCAATGAGTACCAGATTAAAATTAAAGATGGTAGCTTGTGTAAATGGTATTTGGGGGATAATTTGCAGACTATGGGGAGAAAGGACACAGAAAGAGCTGTTGAAAAATTGTCTGACTTGTTGCATCTGCCTATAGGCAAGGCTTTGATAACAAGAATAGATGTTAGTCAGAATTTCATTATGCAGCATCCCCCAAAGGTTTATATGAACCATCTGGGGGCAATGAAGAATGCAGCTAGACTAGAAGAACCCAATAGCCTATATTATAGAAAGCAAGATTGTGGGCTGTGCTTTTATGATAAGGTAAGGGAGCAGAGAGATAAGAAAGAACCATTACCAGAACTCTTTGAAAACAGAAATGTTTTAAGATATGAGCAAAGGTATGAAAGAAGAATTGCAAAACATCTGGGAGTAGCAGAGGTTAGAGCGTCTATGCTTTATGATGAGGCTTTCTATATTGATTTGCTAAACAGATGGAGGGATGCCTATACATCTATCCAGAAAATTAATGATGTTCAATTAAATTTTGAAGTAATGAGAAATAAGAAAGATTTGAATAGGATGGGTGTGCTTGCTTTGGTTGAAAATGTAGGTGGTTTGAATGCTATGATGAACCAGATAGCAGAAGCACAGCAACAAGGTAAGCTAAACAAAAAACAAGCCTATGATTTAAGGCAAGCTGTAAAGGATGCCTGTGCCTTAAAAGATGGCTTAGTTGTAGAAAATGAAGCAATAGCAGAACTCAATAAAAAAGTTGTTGAGGCTGTTAGGTTTTATAGATAATTTTGCTTTGGGTTATCTACCTGTTATTTTTCTGTAGGAAATTTATATATATACAGCCCAAGCAAGAGTGAAAAATATTTTTTATTATTGCAAGATTAAAATGATTTTAGGTGCTGATTTGGCAATGAATAGTAATGGTGGAAATTAACAGGATATTATTTTCTTGTAATGCTTTCTATGTTTTTAACATTAAATTTCTTTGCTTTCCAGATTATTTTGCTACCTTTGCACCAGAAACCCCACTGATAGTGCATTTGCACTGCAATGTTATTTAACCCATCTTGCTATAAGGTGGGGTTTTTTATGCAGTTTAGGTACTACTTTAGGTACTCAATGCTTTGTTGAGGCTGTTTTGAATGTGGCTTTGCTTTGTGTAACTATCTGATAATAAAAAGGCTACACCATTTCACAATGATGCAGCCTGCAAACTTAAACAACCAATAAAAGAAATAGATTGATCGTTCTTTGTTATATCTGATGAAGAGTAGCTCTTTTAGAGCTTTTGCGTTTTCTTTTTCTTAAACGAAAACTATAACTTATAATTAAACCAGAAAATTGCTTGTTATCTGATGAAGAGAAGCTCACGATACTTAGGCAATGTCCAGAGCTCATCGGCTACAGTCAACTCCAACTTATCAATCTGATAACGGATCTCCTCCATCTTTGGAGCTACCGTGTCATGATAAGCTATCGCCTTATCGTGCTCATTCTCAATCTTGTTGGCTACCTTGCGGGCATTTACCAACTCCTCAACACCGGTCTCGATAATCTGAGTGCGCTCGGCAATCTTCTTGATGATGTTGATGTTGCGGGCAGTCAACTTCTTGCCTTCCTCGTCACCGAAGATGTCAATCATGTTCTCCACATTCTTTGCCAACTGACTCTGATAGTGAGTAGCCACAGGGATGATGTGGTTCATACTCAAGTCGCCCATCACACGAGCCTCAATCTGAATCTTCTTGGTGTAGGTCTCCCATTTCACCTCGTTGCGGGCTTCCAACTCGTTCTTCTTCATGACACCCATATCCTCGAACATCTTGATAGATGCAGGGTCGAGATAACGCTCGAAAATCTTTGGACAGCTCTTCTCGCAGTCCAGACCACGCTTGGCAGCTTCCTCTACCCACTCATCTGAGTAACCATTGCCGTCGAAACGGATAGGCTTGCAGGTCTTCAAATCCTGACGAATGATATCGATGATGGCAGATGTCTTGTCCTCACCCTTGGCAATCAACTCATCCACACGCTTCTTGAAGTCGGTCAAAGCCTCGGCTACGGCGGTGTTCAATACGATCATTGCAGATGCACAGTTAGCCTCAGAACCTACGGCACGGAATTCGAAACGGTTACCGGTGAAGGCGAATGGTGATGTACGGTTACGGTCGGTGTTATCAATCATCAACTCTGGAATCTCTGGGATATCCAACTTCATGCCCTGCTTGCCAGCCACGGTGAAGAGATCCTTCTTGTCGGCTTTCTCAATGTGCTCGAGAAGGTCGGTCAACTGCTTGCCGAGGAATGAAGAGATGATTGCTGGAGGTGCCTCGTTGGCACCCAGACGATGAGCATTGGTAGCACTCATGATAGAAGCCTTGAGCAAACCATTGTGCTTATATACACCCATCAAAGTCTCTGTGATGAAGACTACGAAGCGGAGGTTATCCTCAGGTGTCTTGCCAGGACCATGAAGCAGAATGCCTGTATCTGTAGCGAGACTCCAGTTGTTGTGCTTACCAGAACCGTTGATGCCTGCGAATGGCTTCTCATGGAGAAGTACGCGGAAACCGTGATGGCGAGCCACCTTCTTCATCAAGCTCATCAGGAGCATGTTGTGGTCAACGGCAAGGTTGGTCTCCTCGAAGATAGGTGCCAACTCAAACTGGTTTGGTGCTACCTCGTTGTGACGGGTCTTGCAAGGAATACCGAGCTCGAGAGCCTGGATTTCCAAATCCTTCATGAATGCCTGAACACGCTCTGGGATGGCGCCGAAGTAGTGGTCGTCCATCTGCTGGTTCTTTGCAGAATCGTGACCCATCAGGGTGCGACCTGTCAGCATCAGATCAGGACGTGCAGCATACAAGCTTTCATCTACCAGGAAGTACTCCTGCTCCCAACCGAGATTGGAAATAACTTTCTTGACATCAGGGTTGAAGTAGTGGCAAACCTCTGTAGCTGCTACGTTTACAGCGTGCAATGAACGGAGCAATGGAGCTTTATAGTCGAGTGCCTCACCTGTATAAGAGATGAAGACGGTAGGGATACAGAGTGTATCGTCGATGATGAATACAGGAGATGTTGGATCCCATGCAGAATAACCGCGAGCCTCGAAGGTAGAGCGGATACCGCCAGAAGGGAAAGAAGAAGCATCAGGCTCCTGCTGAACGAGCAACTTGCCTGAAAATTCCTCGATCATACCACCCTTGCCATCATGCTCGATGAAGGCATCGTGCTTCTCGGCAGTACCTTCTGTCAATGGCTGGAACCAGTGGGTGTAGTGGGTTACGCCATTCTCGTCAGCCCACTGCTTGATGCCTTTGGCTACGGCGTTGGCGATGTTACGGTCGAGACGAGCTCCGTTGTCGATGACGTCTACCAGTTTCTCATAGACGTCTGCAGGGAGATACTTGTACATCTTCTGTCGGTTGAATACCTTCTTTCCGAAGAATTCACTTGGTCGCTCGCTAGGAGCGGTTACCTCAACAGGCTTTCTCTTGGAAGCCTCTGAAACAGCTTCAAATCTTAAGTTGCTCATACCTTATATAATTTAAAATTTCTGATTTTCAATGTTTTTATAATCTGTTGGAACGTTTATTTTCCCAGCCATTTGGCGATTCTCTCCATAGCCTCCTTGCAGTCTTCGTGCTCACCGAAGGCGGTAAGACGGATGTAGCCTTCGCCCGAAGGACCGAAGCCGACACCTGGGGTGCAGACTACGCTTGCGCCATAGAGCATTTCCTCGAAGAACTTCCAGCTTGGTGTATCGTTAGGAGTCTTCACCCAGAGATAAGGTGCATTCTCGCCACCATATACTCTCAGTCCGAGTTTCTGAAGTTCTGCTCTCATAAAGTGGGCATTCTCCATATAGTAATTGATGGTTGCCTTCACCTGCTCCTTACCCTCTGGGGTATAGATGGCTTCGGCAGCACGCTGGCTGATATAGCTGGTTCCATTAAACTTGGTGCACTGGCGGCGGTCCCAGATAGGATTCAATGCCACTTCCTCACCGGTCAAAGTCTTGGCCTTCAACTCTTTAGGAACGATGGTGTAACCACAACGCACACCGGTGAATCCGGCAGTCTTGGAATAACTGTGGAATTCTATCGCTACCTTTCTGGCTCCACGAATCTCGTAGATAGAATGAGGAATTTCCGGGTCGGTGATGTATGCCTCGTAGGCTGCATCATAGAGGATGATGCTCTCGTTCTTGATAGCGTAGTTCACCCATTTTCTGAGTTCCTCCTTCGAGATGACCGTACCTGTTGGGTTGTTTGGATAACAGAGATAAATCATATCCACACGGTGGTCTGGAATCTGAGGGATGAAGTCGTCGCTCTCATCACATGGCATGTAGGTTACGTTGCTCCACTTGCCGTTCTCAAAGACTCCCGCTCTGCCAATCATCACGTTAGAGTCGATATATACAGGATAAATCGGGTCGGTGACACCGATGTTGTTATCCCATCTCAAAATCTCCTGGATATTTCCAGTGTCGCTCTTGGCTCCGTCGTTTACGAACACCTCGTTGGCATCCAGATGAATGCCGCGAGGCAGGAAGTCGTTCTTGATGATAGCCTCACGGAGGAAGTCGTAGCCTCGTTCCGGACCGTAGCCTCGGAAGGAAGCCTGTACTGCCATCTCATCCACTGCCTTGTGCATCGCCTCGATGACGGCAGGGCAGAGGGGCTGGGTTACATCACCGATGCCCAGGCTGATAACTCGTTGTTTCGGGTGGGCAATCTTGTAAGCGTTTACCTTCTTTGCGATGTCGGCAAACAAGTAATTGCTAGCCAACTTCAGGAAATGTTCATTAACTAATGCCATATTTTTGTTCTCCTTTATTGCGGTCTTTTTATCAACCTTTGTTATTTAAGTTTGCTCTTAATTTATAATTCAATTTCTCCTTCGAAGACGAAGGCGGCAGGTCCCGTCATATAGACATGGTCGTCTGCCTCGCTGTATTCTATTTCCAGCGTTCCGCCATCCATTACGATACTGCTCTTTCTACCGGCACGCTTGGTCAGGGCTGCGGCTACAGCTGTGGCACAAGCTCCTGTTCCGCAAGCCATTGTTATTCCGCTTCCCCTTTCCCAAACTCGTGTCCTTATAATGTCAGTGTCTGTAATTTGTGCGAACTCGATATTGCATCGTTGAGGAAAGGCTTCGTCTCTTTCTAGAATCTTGCCATAGTGGGCGATGTCGATGGTGTCGATATCATCCACAAAGGTTACGAAATGCGGATTACCCATGCAGACGTAGGTGCCTTCGAAGATTCTGCCATCGGCTTCGAGTACCGAAGGACCTCTGAATTGCTGTGGATTTTCCAGTCTTGGTTTCAGCATATCTACTGTTACTGAATCCACAACTTTCTTATTATCCTGAAGATGCAATTTCAATATCTTGATGCCCGATAGCGTCTCCAGTCGGATTGTTTCCTTTCGGGTCAGTCCTTTTTCATAAAGATACTTTCCGATGCATCGGCTTGCATTGCCGCACATCATTGCTTCTGAACCATCGGCGTTGAAGATGCGCATCGAGTAGTCTGCTCTTCTGCCATCCTGCGGCTTTCCGATGAGAACCAGTCCGTCGCTTCCGATGCCTGTATGATAAGCACTCCAAGCTATGGCTGCCTTTTCGGGGGCTGGGATGTTGTACAGCTGGGTATCTACATAGATGTAGTCATTGCCCGCCCCATGCATCTTGGTGAAATGAACTGTTTCTTTCATATTGCGTTGTCCTTTAAGTTTGAATACTCTTCTTTTATCTCTCACGTCTTGCCTCTTGTGAGGCTTGACTTTTTGATAGTCTTTCGAATGTTTTCGATGACTATTTGTTTGATTTCGGTTGCAAAGGTACGACTTTTTGTTGGAATAGACAAGAAAAAACATACAAGAAATGAAGATAAATTTTAGTCTTCTTTCAATTTGTAATGAAGAAAGGATGGATTACTTGCAAATTGTAAGGAGAATACGATATGACTGGATAAATTTAAAATAATAGTGAAAGAGTAGCAACGAAATGTTTTTGATTGCTTTAAAATGCTGATAAAATGTATTAATTTTGCAGCCGAAAACGAACATAATGTAAAGAATGGCTTGAATTGAGTGACATTCGAAGATGGTCTGTTTTCAATAGAGACAATCAATAAAGGTATTACACATTATTAATTATTAAAGGATTATGAAGAAGATTGAGGCAATTATCCGCAAGTCTAGATTCGAGGATGTCAAGAAGGCACTTTTGGCTGCCGACATCGAGTGGTTCTCTTATTATAATGTAAGAGGTGAGGGAAAGATGCGCCAGGCTCGCATTTATCGTGGTGTGATGTACGATACCAGCAGCATCGAACGTGTACTTTTGAATATTGTGGTTCGTGATAAGAATGTGGAGCCAACCATCGCTGCCATCCAGGGAGCTGCACAGACTGGCGAAGTGGGAGATGGTAGAATCTTCGTGATTCCTGTACTGGATACCGTCAGAATCAGAACAGGCGAACGAGGTGATATCGCATTGTATAATGCAGAGAAAGAGGAGTAGAGAGACTTTTATATAATATTGTATTCTAATTTAACTATAAGATATATATATGAGCAGTTTATTGTTGACAACGCTTGATACGGGTAACACAGCGTGGATGATCATGGCAACCATCTTGGTGCTCTTGATGTCAATCCCAGGTATTGCACTTTTTTACGGTGGTTTGGTGCGCCAGAAGAATATCCTCAGCATCCTGATGCAGACGGTATTCATCGTGGCAGTAGTCAGTTTGATATGGGTAGTCTTCGGATATTCCTGGGCTTTCTCTACAGAATATGCGGATAGCGGTAACTCTTTGGCTTGCATCATCGGAGGTTTCGATAAGTGCTTCCTCCACGGCATCGGCTTGGATGCCATCATGCCAACGGGTATTCCAGAGCTCACTTTCGTGATGTTCCAGTGCATGTTTGCCCTCATCACTCCAGCCTTGATTCTCGGTGCATTCGCCGAGCGTGTCAAGTTCAGTGGTTATGTACTTTTCACCGTTCTCTGGGTCATCATCGCCTATCTTCCTATGGCTCACTGGGTATGGGGCGGCGGTTTCCTGCAGGAGATGGGAGCCATCGACTTTGCGGGTGGTACCGTGGTACATATCAATGCCGGTGTAGCAGCTTTGGTCATGGCGCTCTGTGTCGGCAAGCGTGATGATTACCGTGCGGGTCATCCTATCACACCTCACAACATCACCTTCGTGTTTATGGGTATGTCATTCCTCTGGCTGGGATGGTTCGGATTCAATGCCGGTAGTGGTCTGGCTGCTGATGGTCTAGCAGCCAATGCCTTCCTGGTAACTCATATCGCAACAGCTGCAGCAGCCACCACCTGGATGCTCATCGACTGGATTGTCAACAAGAAGCCAACCACGGTGGGTGCTTGTACCGGTGCCGTAGCCGGTTTGGTTGCCATCACTCCTGCAGCAGGTAGTACGGATATTTTAGGTGCCTTCTGCATTGGTATCATTTCCACCATTGTCTGTTTCTTCATGGTAGCCGTAGTGAAGGAGAAGTTCAAGTATGATGATGCCCTCGATGCCTTTGGTGTGCATGGTATGGGCGGTATTCTGGGATCTGTCCTCACCGGTGTCTTCGCTACAAGATACGTAACTGGAGCCGAGGGTGTGCAGGGTGCTCTCTATGGCGACTGGCATCAGCTTTGGATTCAGGTGGTAGCCACCGTGGTAAGCATCATCTACAGCATCGTAGTTACCTATATTATCTTCAAGGTAGTAGATAAGACGGTAGGTGTACGTGTTGACAAGCGAGTAGAGGAGGAAGGTCTCGACATCTACGAGCATGGTGAGAGTGCTTATAGCAACTAAGATAGAGAATGAATATATGTATAACACCTTGACTGTATGTTTTGTATGGTCAAGGTGTTTTCTATTATAATAATGTGTAAACCTGATTTTGCCTAAATTCTTCTTGTTGTTTTATCATTTGCCTGCTTTTTTGTGTTAAATCTTATAAACACTTAGTTACAGAATCAATTCTTTTTGTTATATTTGTCAACAAATTAAAGAGCTGACAATTATGACTAATAACTCATTTTCAATAAGATTGCGAGAAGCGCGCCTGATGATGGGACTCAGTATGGATAAACTCGTAGAGCGAACCAACGGAGCCATCACCAAGCAGAGTATATCCCGTTATGAGAAAGGCATCATGCGCCCTAAGCGTGATGCCCTGCAAGCCATAGCCAAAGCCCTCAACATCAGCGAGGCATATTTCAATGGTACCAATCTCAAGATCGATGTTCCGATGCTCCGTACCACCTCCAATGGTAAGTTATCCGAAGACGAATTGCAAGCCCTGGAAGCGAAACTCTCGTTTTGGGCAGAGCAGTATCTTGCCAAGGAGCGTTTAATATATTGTCAGTCTAGCTCTCATGAAGAGAAATACTTTAAAAACATCCTTTTTAAGAATCCTATCAAAGGAACTAAGGTTTCTACCCTAGAGGATGCAATACATGCTGCCGACCTTTTGAGAAAACGATGGCATAGTGGTGATGGACCGATTTCCGGCGTTCTTCGATTATTAGAGCGAAAAGGCATTAAGATTTTATCAACAGAATTGCCTGATAACGTATGGGGTATGAGTACATGGGCAGATAAGAGGCATCCCCTGATTGTTCTCGATATGCGTCCGGAGAAAACAACAATAGAACGTCTCCGTTTTACGGCAGCGCATGAGTTAGCTCATCTGCTTCTTACCTTTCCTGCAAGTGCAGAGTTAGACGTAGAGAAGCGCTGTAATAAGTTTGCTGGCTTTTTCCTCTTTACCAAGCAGGCTTTAATCGAGGAAATGGGAAGTGAAAAGCGAGATGAGCTTATGCTTGAAGAAATGATAGACCTCAGGGAAGTATATGGCATATCGATAGCCGCCCAAGTACATGCAGCCTGGGATATCCGCATGATTTCCCGTGAACACTACGACTGGTGGTTTGATGAAAAAATCAAGAAGAACAGGCTGGAAGTTGGTTGGGGTAAATATGAATTTCCAGAGACAATAGGAAGAGAGAGGAGAATGGAAGCTAGAATAAGAAAATTATAAAAGTAAAAATGAAAATGGCAGAATTAATATCACATATATATCAAGATAATGTAGGGCATTGGATTATACAATCTAATGAGGAACATTCTGTTGGTGTAACTAGGCTTGCTTCTCGTTTCGCTGGTGAATTTGGTATGAGTGAATGGGGGAAAGTTTTGGGGCAGCTTCATGACAAGGGTAAGGAATCACATGCTTTTCAGCAGCATATTAAAAAAGAGAGTGGATATGAGCCTGATATTAAAGTTTGTGGTAATTATAACCATGCATTTATTGGTGGAGTTTTGGCACGAAAACTTTATGGTAAATCTGCTGATATTTTCTTCGTTAATCAAATCGTGTCTCATCATACAGGCTTACATGATTATGATGAGATAGAAGGAATTCTTAATCAGGATATTCCAACAGAAGTTAATATCAATATAGGAAAGGAAAAATTAAATGTACCTGCTTTCAAGATTCAAACTAATGATTTTCATCATTTAGCTCGTATGATGTTTTCGTGTTTGGTGGATGCTGACTTTCTTGATACAGAAGCTTTTATGGATAAAGAATCTTCTATGTTAAGACGTAATAAAGCTACGTTATATGAATTGTTGCCTTTACTCGAAAATAAACTGAAGGATTTGAAAGCTAAATCAGATAATTCTAATGTAAATGCTATAAGAAATCAAGTCCAACAGCAATGTATTAAAATGTCAGATACTGAAATCGGGTTTTATAGTTTGACGGTACCAACTGGTGGAGGAAAAACTTTGTCTTCTTTGGTATGGGCAATGAAGCATGCTATCAGAAATGGTCAGAAAAGAATTATTATAGCCATTCCATATACAAGTATCATTGTTCAGACAGCATCAGTTCTACGGAGCATCTTTGGAGAAGAGAATGTTTTGGAGCATCATAGTAATGTGGATCCTGAACATATTAAAGACGATAGACTTCAGGAGAAAATGAAGTTGGCGACAGAAAATTGGGACTATCCGATAATTGTAACGACTAATGTGCAATTATTTGAATCTATGTTTAGCAATAAGCCATCTGTTTGTAGGAAGCTCCACAATATAGTCAATAGTGTCATAATCTTAGATGAGGTGCAAACGCTTCCGATGGACTATCTTCAGCCTGTTGTGGATTCATTGAAAACGTATCATAAACTATTCAATGTTTCTTTCTTGTTCACTACGGCAAGTCAGCCCGTGTTAAGTGGACTTATTGAAGGCTGTAATCCGAAAGCTGCATTCAAAGGAATTGACCATATTACAGAAATCATTCCTTGTGAGTTTAAGTTGCATGACAAGTTGCGAAGGGTAAAGTTAAGTATCAATAACGAAGGAAGAACGTATGATGAGGTTGCTGAGATGTTGAGCAAGCATAAAAGAGTGCTTTGTATTGTGAATACACGTTGTGATGCTAGAGAACTCTATGCACGTTTGCCGCAAGAAGGGATTACATTACATCTTTCAAAAATGATGTGTCCAGCACATATTAGCGAGACGTTAGATAAACTCAAAAAAGCTCTAAAGGACGATACGAATGAAGTTATCCGTGTTGTCTCCACGCAATTGATTGAAGCTGGAGTTGATTTGGATTTTCCTGTTGTATATAGGCAAGAAGCTGGGCTTGACTCTGTATTGCAAGCTGCAGGTCGATGTAATCGAGAAGGAAAGAATGGCTTAAGTACTACTTATGTCTTTTCTTTGTCTAAAGAGCATAATCTTCCTAGAGGAGATATGCAGGCTGCAAATAATGCAAGGTTAAGTCTTAGTGCAGGTATGGATTGGTTTGATCCAAAAGCGATGACTTTATATTTCAAGCAATTATATTGCAGAAAGGAATGTTTCGATGTAAAGGGTATGAAGCATTATCTTTATAATCCTAAGGAAATATGTTTTGCTACTGCAGCAAAAGAGTTTCAGATGATAGTTGATAATGGTATCAATGTTATCGTCTGTTGGAGAAATAGTTTCGAGCTTATACAACAGCTATTGGAAAAGGGACCTTCATATATGCTGATAAGGAAACTGTCGAAGTATATCGTAAATATCACTAAGACAGACTTTAAAACTTTGTTAGATATGGGTGTCGTTAGTGAGAAAAAAGAGGGACTCTTTGTTGTCGATTATAAACAGCAGTATGATGAACATATAGGCTTGCGCATCGATAATAATTGGGCAAATGAAGTATTAATACAATAAAAATATAATGGTATGGAATATACTGATAAAGAATATTGTTTGGAGGTGTGGGGCGATATGGCTTGTTTCACAAGACCCGAACTGAAAGTTGAACGTGTAAGCTATGATGTGATTACACCATCAGCTGCACGAGCTATATTCGAGGCTATATTTTGGAAGCCTGCCATTCATTGGCAGATAACCAAGATAGAGGTGTTGAAACCTATCAAATGGACTTCTGTAAGAAGAAATGAGGTGGGGGCGGTAGCTGGTAAATCTGTCATCTTTATAGAGGAAAAACGCCAGCAGAAAAATACTTTGCTATTAAAAGATGTTGGTTATCGAATTTGGGCAAAGATGGAGTTTCGTTCTGTATCGAAGCGAAAGGCTGAAGGAGATTTGTTTTCTCATGAGCCGTGTAAAGATGAGAATCCGATGAAATATTATCAGATGTTTGAGCGTAGAGCAAGCAAGGGACAATGTTTCAATCAGCCTTATCTTGGTACTCGTGAGTTCTCTGCCTCTTTCCGTCTCGTTAATCCTGATGATGATACATTGACTCTACCAATATCTGAAGAGCAAGGTGGTACTAAAGACTTAGGAATCATGCTCTATGATATGGACTTCACTGATAAGAAGAACATCCAGTCAATGTTCTATCGTCCACAGATGAAAGATGGCGTAATTATTGTTCCACCAATTAATAGTGAGGAGATTTTAAAATGATACTAAAAGCGTTATATGACTATTATAATAGATGCGAAGGACTGTCTGCAAAAGGCTTAGAGCAGAAAGAGATTGGTTATCTTATTGTGATAGATAAAGATGGAGCTTTTGTCAGGATAGAAAGCAGAATGAAAGATAAAAAGACTGCTCAAACATTTTTAGTCTTGCAAACAATTAAGCGTAGCGGTAGAAAATATACTCCGAATATCCTTTGGGATAATTATGAATATGTGATTGGAGGGGCAGATGAAAGTGCTAAAAAACATGATACTTTCATTAGAATGATTGAGAAGTTAAAAGAACAGGTGTCTTCTGATAGATATCTAAATGCTATTTCAGAATTCTATAAGAAGAACGAAAAATTGGAAGATATTATTAAAAATGATGTGTTGTATGAGGAAATGCATAAATCCAAGAAAAACATATCATTCCTGTTGCAAGGAGAAAGTAAGATTGCTGCAGAAAATGAAGAGGTCTGGAATTTAATCTTGAGCCAAAGTGCTGATGATGGCATATATGGAATATGTTTGGTGACAGGTAAGAAAGACTCTGTAGCAAGACTCCATACTACGATAAAGCTGACAAAAGATACGGGACCTTTGGTTTCTTTTAAAACAGACCGCGGTTATGATTCATATGGAAAAGAGCAAGGCTACAATGCCCAAATAAGTGGAGATGCAGAATTTGCCTATACCACAGCTCTTAACGCTATGTTGCAGAAAGGTTCTCATAATAAGTTTAGTGTGGGTAATCGAACTTTTGTCTTTTGGGCGTCCTCTAACAGCGAGGCAGCAGAACAGACTGAAGGTAGCCTCTTTGACCTGTTGGGATATACTGAAGAAGAGGTTGATGATCCAAATGCTAAGATAGAGCAAGTTCGCAAAGTGTTTACGGCTATATATTCTGGAAGTTTGAAAACATCATTAGAAGACCGTTTCTATATTCTTGGTTTGGCTCCAAATTCGGCAAGAATAGCCGTTGTATATTGGTCTGAATGTTCTCTGAAAGAATTTGCAGGAAAGATACTATGTCATTTTGAAGATATGAAAATCAAAGATACTCGTATAGATAAGAAACCATATATGGGAATCAAGAGTATGCTTGCAGCTGTCACTCTTAACGGGAAACAATCTGAAGCTACCCCTAATCTCCCAGAAGCAGTTGTCAAGAGCATCTTCCAAGGAACACCATATCCGTTCACGTTGTTTTCGGCGTGTATTCGCAGAATAAGAGCAGAGTCAGGCAATAAAGATGCTATTCGCATAGCTCGTATGGCAATCATTAAGGCTTATCTTAACAGAATAAATGATAACAATAAAAAGATAGGAACAATGTTAGACAAAAGTAACACAAATCAAGGCTACCTTTGCGGTCGCCTCTTTGCTGTATTGGAAAATCTCCAATATGCAGCAAACAAACAAGATTCAATCCGTTCTGGATACATGAATGCAGCATCATCAACACCATCTGCTGTTTATCCAACGATATTGAAATTGTCAAATAGTCACTATAGTAAGTTGGCTAAAGACAAGAAAGGACTCGCTATTTACTTTGACAATCAGAAAAAAGAGATAATGGCACAGATTTCTGATTTCCCAGACACTTTGGACTTAAGCGACCAAGGCAGATTCTTCCTTGGTTACTATCATCAAAAGAATCATGAGGAAAACAAAGAGACAGAAGATTAATAATATTTAATAATTACAATTATGGCTGATTTAAAAAATCGATTTGATTTCGTTTACCTGTTTGATGTACAGGACGGAAATCCCAATGGTGATCCCGATGCAGGAAACCTTCCACGTGTTGACTCAGAAACTGGTATGGGGCTTGTTACTGATATTTGTTTAAAAAGAAAAGTACGCAATTATGTACAGATTGCGAAAATGGGCGAAACTAATAACGATATATTGGTTAAGTCAAAGGAAATCTCAGGACAAGAGGTTTTCATAAATGGCGAAATACGCAAGATGTACAAAGAAGAACTTGGCTTGGACTTAAAAGTCAAAGAAAAAGCACCTGCCGACATAGTTACAGCAGGACGTGAAGCGATGTGTAAGCGTTTCTATGATGTAAGAACTTTTGGAGCTGTTCTTTCTACTGGCTCTAATGCAGGACAAGTAAGAGGAGCTGTCCAAATGACTTTTGCACGTTCAATAGACCCTATTATCCCAGCAGAACATGCATTAACAGTTTGTGCAGCTCGCGATGAAGAGAAATCTTACGATTCACAAGTTGGCATTCAAGGTCGCAAGGCTACAGTTCCTTATGGCCTCTATGTCTGCCATGGCTTCATCTCAGCCAACCTTGCCAAACAAACGGGCTTCTCAGAGGAAGACCTGGAACTTTTCTTTGATGCATTGAAGAACATGTTTGATGTTGACCGTTCTGCAGCAAGGGGTTTGATGAGTGCTCAGAAATTAATCGTATTCAAACATGATTCTGTTCTGGGTAATGCTCCAGCGAATAAATTGTTTGATTTGGTGGAAATCAAGAAGAATACAGATGTACCACGTTCATTTGGCGATTATGACGTTACTGTTCCTACCCAAGAGGAGTTGGATGAGAAATATCCTGGTGTATCAGTTGAAGAATTGATTTAGTATCATCATGTATACTGAAGACGAAATGCTCATGTTGTCGGGGATACAGCACTTTATGTTCTGCCCTCGACAATGGGCTTTGATTCATATCGAGCAACTATGGGCAGAAAATAAACTGACGACAGAAGGGCAGATTCTACACAAGAATGTAGATAATCCCTTCTATCGTCAGAAAAATGGTGATGTTATCACGCTTCGTTCCCTCCATATAGCCTCTAAAGAATTAGGACTATATGGTGTAACTGATGCTGTAGAACTTATTCCTGCTGATTCATCAGAAGATGCTATAACTCATAATCGCTACAAAGGATATTGGAAACCATACCCTGTGGAGTATAAAAGAGGTCATCAAAAGCCTGATGAAAGAGATGAAGTACAATTGGCTGCCCAGGCAATGTGTCTCGAAGAAATGTATGGTATCCATATTCCATACGGTGCATTGTATTATGATGAAGTAAAACATAGAGAAACAGTCTCTATTTCTGAATCATTAAGAAGTACGACTGTTCAATGTGCCCGTCAGATGCATGAGGTATTTAAAAGCGGTATCTTGCCGAAAGCTAACAAACAGCACCATTGCAAGAATTGTTCTCTGGTAAATCTCTGTATGCCAGAAATGAGAGATTGTACTCTAGTATCAACCTATTTAAACAAGAATCTATATGAGGATATTACTTAATACATTATACGTGACCACACCTGAAGCCTATCTAAGTAAAGATGGGTTAAATGTTGTGGTATCTGTGAAGCAAAACGAGATATTCCGTATTCCTATCCATAATATAGAGCAAATTATTACTTTTGGTTATATGGGGGCAAGTCCAGGATTGATGAAACTGTGTGCAGATAATAATGTTTCTCTAACCTTCCTTTCACCACAAGGAAGATATATCAGCCGTTCGCAAGGTCCGACTAGGGGAAACGTTTTGCAGAGAAAAGCACAATATAAGAATTCTGATGAACCTAACTATGCTCTTCATCTCAGTAAACTTTTCATAGGAGGAAAAATCCAAAACTATCGTAATATCTTGCGTCGCTTTATTAGAGACAATGGAGATGATGAGGCTATAGAACGTGTTTGCGAGGAACTGCTTCGGTGCAAAAGAAGAGTTTTGAATGCTGAATCTATAGATAGTGTGAGAGGAATAGAAGGAGAAGCTGCCACTGCTTATTTTGGTGTATTCTCACGCCTTCTTCTAAATCAGAAAGAAGATTTTGTATTTGAAGGTCGCAATCGTCGTCCACCAAAAGATGCGATTAATGCGATGTTATCTTTCGTATATACTCTTATATGTAATGATATGACATCGGCTTTGGAGACTGTTGGCTTAGACCCATACGTAGGGTTTATGCATACTTTAAGACCAGGGCGTGCATCTTTATCTTTGGATATGATGGAGGAGTTGCGAGCATATTTGGGTGATAGATTGGTTCTATCTTTAATCAACAGAAAACAGATTACCATCAAAAATTTCATCAAGCAGGGTGACGAAGGTATCGTCATGACAGACTCGGGGCGTAAGATTATATTGTCTGCTTGGCAAAACAAAAAGAAGGAGCAGATTATTCATCCTTATTTAAATGAAAAGGTAAGTATAGGTCTTCTTCCTTATGTTCAAGCAATGTTGTTGGCGAGATTCATTCGTAAGGATATTGATGATTATCCAGTGTTTTTAATCAAGTAGTGTATGTTTGTATTGATTACTTATGATGTAAATATTACCTCGGCTCATGGTGCGAAACGTTTACGCAATGTAGCAAGGGCGTGTTTGAATTACGGAAAGAGAGTTCAAAACTCTGTTTTTGAGTGTATTTTGACGGAATCTCAGTTTTTCGTATTGAGGGATCAGTTGAAAGGGATTATTGATACCGAACAAGATAGTATTAGATTCTATATTCTTGGGAAAAATTGGAAACGTAAAGTTGAGACTTTGGGTAAGGATATTGGGCTTGACTTTACTGGTGAGCTTATCATTTAATGTATAAGGGTGCGAACCAATAGTGTTGCAAAATAACCTGTAGTTTCGCACCTTCTTAAAATCAGTTGCTTATAAATATTCTTCCTTTTATAATAATTTATGCGTAATTATTTTGCCATCTTTCGCAAAATCATTATCTTTGCATCGTGATATTCAGCCATTTGCTGAATATGCAGTCACACCCTTCGTGGGTGTGTGGATTGAAACATCAAAGAAGGGACTCTCTTTACCGTAGCGCTTGTCACACCCTTCGTGGGTGTGTGGATTGAAACTCCATTACCTGCAATGCTGTTGGCTGATTAACGTCACACCCTTCGTGGGTGTGTGGATTGAAACACCTGGGAATAGCCGAAAAGGAGTATTGGATGAGTCACACCCTTCGTGGGTGTGTGGATTGAAACATCCGTGAGAGTGATACCAATCAGATACTCACTCGTCACACCCTTCGTGGGTGTGTGGATTGAAACTTATGGGCAAACAGATAACGACAACAAACACGGAGTCACACCCTTCGTGGGTGTGTGGATTGAAACCTCGGCTGAAGATATATGTATATCTGCTGCATTGGTCACACCCTTCGTGGGTGTGTGGATTGAAACTACTTTGTCTTTAATGTCCCTTCCCATTTTGTAAGTCACACCCTTCGTGGGTGTGTGGATTGAAACTTTCATCGGTGGCGTGATGAATACCGAGTTCAAGTCACACCCTTCGTGGGTGTGTGGATTGAAACGCTAATAATGTGTTACTAGATTATAGCGATAAGTGTCACACCCTTCGTGGGTGTGTGGATTGAAACATATCGTATACTGGAATGTTTTTACCACCAACGGTCACACCCTTCGTGGGTGTGTGGATTGAAACAGAGATAAAGCATATAATAATGTATGATTTTCGACGTCACACCCTTCGTGGGTGTGTGGATTGAAACTTCAACGACTATGGGGAGACAACGACCCCGCTGGGTCACACCCTTCGTGGGTGTGTGGATTGAAACATCCACTGACGGATGATGCCACGGAATCCGTATGTCATACCCTTCGTGGGTGTGTGGATTGAAACTCACCTGCACGGATGACGTCACACTTGTCTTGCGTCACACCCTTCGTGGGTGTGTGGATTGAAACTTGGCTGCTTCGGTCGCAGTCTTACTCTCAGCTGTCACACCCTTCGTGGGTGTGTGGATTGAAACAGACTGGTGACTCCAGTAATGCCGATGTATCCAGTCACACCCTTCGTGGGTGTGTGGATTGAAACCATTCTACGATATGAGCAGCGTTTATGCCGAAAAAGTCACACCCTTCGTGGGTGTGTGGATTGAACTTGGTTACCTGCTTGTTACACCTTGTCCAAATAGGGGCACCTGCATAAACCTGTGTTTAGGCATAGATGTTAGTGGGTATGGTGTCCTGTTCTATGTTCCAATATTAACTCACTTGTTTGAGAGTTTTGGATCGTTTAGAGTAAAATGATTGATCTGGTCGCAAATTGCGACAGGTTTAATTACTTGAAGCTCTTTACGGCTCGTTCATATACATACACAGAACTTATATACAACAACTCATCGCCCACCAGCTGATTTCCGTTTGCACAACAGGTGTTGGACGAGCGCATATCAGCTGTTATGCAAGCGCACAACAGCTGTTGTGCGGCTGAAGATATAGGCTTCTCCGGCTTATAATATTAATTCTTCCGGCAACAAGTAAAGGTTACTCCGAAGACTTTTTACGTAAAACCGATGCAACAATGATAGTATTTACAAGCAACAATGATAGTACTTGCAAGCAACAGCGATAGTACTTACACGGTGCAAAGACGTTACTGAGAGGTCGCCATGATAGTACTGACGAGGCGTAAAGGGGCTTGTAGCGCTTATTGCCTCACTATGGCACAACATTGCCCCTTACCAGGGCAATAACCTGCCATTGTCAGGCACAAAACGATACGTCGGGAGCAGGTAAAATAACCACTCGCTTTTTTACTCTTCACTCTTCACCAAATCGGCTGAAACCCCGATAAACACTGGGGGTGCGAGAGGTGAAGAGTTACGCACTACTCTTCACCACTCTTCACCCCTCTTCACCTTCGGTCGGGGGGCTGAAACCACTTTTTTATGTCCCACAGATTTCACAGATTTTCCGTAAGCGGCTCCGCGTGAAGAGTGGTGAAGAGTGGTGTAAACTCTTCACTCGTGTAAGTTTCTAATCTATAGGTGTTTATGACCTTCCTGTGAAGAGTGAAGAGTGTTTTTGAAAGTGGCTTGCTATTTTTATTTCTTAATCACCTTCAGAACCTGGTCGGCAAGGCTTCTCATTCCCTTGATTGTTGGGTGACCGTTCTTCTTGTCTATGTCATGAAGGGCGATGACCGGAACCTGATAGGTCTTGCAGATCTTTTTTACTGACTCGTTGATCTCATCCTTCAGCTCTGAGTTCAGAATGAAGTAGATATCTACATTCGGATAGCGCTGACGGAGATCGGAAAGCAACTTCGCCAGGGCAGGACGGAAACAGTAGAGGTCGGCACGCTTCCAGTTGTTGTACTGGTAATTGCCGATAGGGGCATTTGCCCAACTGTCGTTCGTTCCGCCGCAAATCAAGATGATGTCCGGATTGCCCAGCAGGGTAGTGCGGTTGATGAATGAACGGTCGCTGTAATCCTCATCGCGATAGCCGGTGTTGCAGATGGTGGAACCGGAATAGGAATTGATGTTGCCCATCTTGTAACCACCTTCCTTGATAACCTGCCACCACCAGGTTTGCTCCACCTTGTTGACATCGGTTGCTTTTTGAACCGCAGTGGTGTACCAGGTGGCATATCCCTTTGGGATGAAACCTTCGAAAGTTGAATACGAGTCGCCGAGCACGGCAACGGTCTGCTTCACCTGTGCCAGCAGAGGCATCAGGGTGAACATAAAGAGGCAGACGATAACTGATAATCTTTTCATGACGTTTTTTATATAGTTTGATTTTTTAATGTGATCCTCTCTTGGGATAGGGCTTGAACCCCGATTGCAAAGATACGATATTATTTGTGGATATACAAATGTTTGGGGCTATAAATTTATACGAAATCTATTTGGATGCTTATAGAAAGATTTTTTTTATTTTAATAAATATTAAAAAATGTGATAGAATGCGAGAAATTGGTTAATTTTGTATTTATAAACTAATTGTAAATCATTAGTGGTAGAAATAAGATGAAAGAAAAATTACTAACTATTATACTGTTCTTGTTGCTTACGATTCGTGTTGGCATAGCAAATGATATTGTTATACCCAACAACTCTTTGCCGTATAACATCTTCAAAACCGTAGAACTGCCTTATGCGGCACATTCTACAACTTCGGTATTTCAAGATAAAAAAGGAATGATATGGATTGGAACTTATCATGGTGTCTGCAGATATGATGGTTATAAAACTACCTTGTATATGGCAGGGCAATCTATTATGAGTATTGCCCAGGCAGACGATCAGCGACTGATAGTGGGTACTTTGGGAGGACTTTGTTATCTGAATACAACAAATGGTAAGTCGGAACAGGTATTGAAGCCTTTGAATCGGATAAAATCTGTGAGAACGATGCTTGTTTCGGGAGATGACCTTTGGATAGGCACCAATACAGAAGGATTGTGGAGATATAATCTGAAAAACCGCAAACTACAGCAAATTGCAACATCTAGAATCAAACTTACTAGTATCTATACTTTATGTCCTGTGGGTAAAACAATGTATGTTGGTTCTCTTGAGGGGCTTTTTGCAGTGAATACGGCACATAACCATATTCGTAGAATCCCTTTGCCAACTAGTGATAACTTTGTAAATTCTTTATTATGGTATCCGCAAGATCAAAGCCTCCTTGTCGGAATGGAAGGAAAAATGTGTGTATATCATCCAATGCAAGATAAGATGGAAATAAGTGAAATCTTATCCGGGTGTGTTTTCAAGTCGCTGGCCTTGGACAGAAACGATAATCTGATTGCGGGTACAGATGCTGGACTTTACATCTATAATATGACAACTCATCAGCAGCATTCGTTGGTATATAATGCCTTTCATCAATCCATCTGTAATAATATCATTTGGAATATTACCATTGATAGAGATGACAATGTGTGGCTTGCCACCGATGATGGAATCACAATAATGGAGTATCCTACTTGGTACACCTATCATAATATATATGAGTTTACCCATAATGAATATGGAAACAACTTTACCAGTATATTGGGAGATAGTCATAACAATCTTTGGCTAGGTGGAGAAAATGGACTTCTTAAACTTTCTTTGCCTCCCAATCAGGTAGCGGCTACCTGCTATACCGCTTCCGACCAATATCATCATCTACATCACAACAGAATCCGCCAAATATATGAAGATTCTGACCATGATATATGGATAGCTTCTGATGCCAGTATTGCCAGATACAATCAGGTTACCCAGCAATTTGATTATTATAACATCATTAATCGTCATGGTGAGACTGCGAAATGGGCATACGCTATTTACGAAGATACCAAAGGTCAATTCTGGGTGGGTACTTATTCGGGCGGCTTATTTGTTATCAATAAGAAGAAACTGATCAACAGTGCCAATCGCACTTATATAGATAAGGAGCAAACCCCAAAAATGGAAAAACTGAAAGGGGATAATTATATTCGTCAGATTCTACCTGGTGATAAGGGAGAGATATGGCTATGTGCCAATAATCATATTATAAGGAAGAATCTTCTTACGGGAGAAGAACAACACTTAAATGTGCAATATCAGGTTGTTGCATTCTGCAATCATGCCTTGTGGCTGTCGTCACAGGAAGGAAAAATCATGAAGTATGATCAGCGTACCAATCGATTGAAGACTTTTTATGCTAGTATTTCTGATGGTCCTATCTCTGCATTTGTTAAGGAAAACCAGAATCTGTGGTTTGCTTGCTCCGATGGTATCTTCATTATTAACACTCAGAACGATGAGATATCATTCTATGATAAGCCTAATAATCTGTGTCTGTCTGGTATGTATTTGCCTCATTCTCATCATATAGTATGGGGAGGAGAAAATGGCATTTCTACCTATCAGATAAAAACGAAAAAAGAAAGTAACAGGGTGTATATTACCAGTGTCTCCAGTAGCAGCAATCAAGAATGCATCCTATTTCCTTCTCAAACAGAGAAAATTCGGTTGAAATCCAGAGAATATATTACTTTCGAGCTATCTACCTTGCATTATATGCCACATCAGGCTGTTACCTTTTATTATAAGTTTGGTGATAACAATATCTGGCAATCGATTAAAAAAGGAAGTAACGACTTGTCGTTTGCTCATATTTCAAGTGGAACTTATCAATTAAGTCTCTGTTCAACCAATCCGGCAATTGACAAACATGCCAAGATTAGTACTTATTATATTATAGTGCCGAGTCCCTGGTATGTCTGTACCGTTGCCATCTTGATATATGTATTGATTGCAATCGGTATCGTTGTCTTTACCATCATTTGGTATAAGAGACGTAACCAAGCCATCATGGAACAGCATGAAAAAGATCGGTCGATGGAGTTGTTGAGACAGAAAAATGAGTTCTTCATCAATATGTCGCATGAGCTGAAGACGCCACTCAGCCTGATCATCGCCCCATTGGGTACGCTTATCAGGGCTACCCAGCAGAATACTGCCTTGAAGAAATCGCTGACCGGCATCCAGAAGAATGCCTTGCAGCTCAATATGCTTATTCATAAGGTGCTGGAGTTCAAAAATGCTGATTTCAAGGATGATAATTCTATGATTCGCTCGCATATAGATATGAATTCTCTGGTACGCAACTGCCTGGAGTCGTTTGCTTCTATCGCAGTGGAAAGAAACATCCAGCTCAATTTCCATTCTGCCAATCAGAAGATATGGATGAATATGGACACATTGAAAATACAGTCGGCAATAACCAATCTCATTTCCAATGCCATCAAGTTTGTGAAAAACAATACCGGGATTATTGATGTGACCGTCCGGCAGGAAGAAAATCAGGTATTGATTGGCATAGAGGATAATGGAAGAGGTATTTCAGAGAAAGATGCCAAGATGATTTTCGTCCGATTCTATCAGGGTGATAATCAGAGTCCGAATAATGAAGGCAGTGGTATCGGCTTGTCTCTTGTAAAGAAATACATAGAGATGCATGGAGGCAAGGTAGAATTGACTTCCGGTAAAACCACCCTCTTTACCATCTCGTTGCCACTTGATGGAGAGAATGCCATCACAAATGAGCCTGTTGATGAAGAAAGGAATCTTGATCCAGATAAATATACCATCATCATTGTAGATGACAATAGAGAGATAGTATCTGTTTTAAGAGATGCTCTCTCGGAACAGTATAACTGTATTGCGGCCTTTGACGGAAAGGATGGTTTGGAGAAAATAGCGAAATACCATCCTAGTCTGATTATTGCAGACCAGATGATGCCTGTGATGAATGGATTCCAGTTGGTAAGAGCCTTGAAACATCAACAAGCCACAGCCAATATTCCAATCCTGATGCTCACTGCCAAGGATGATCAGAATACAGAGCTGCAAAGTATCAAGCTTGGTGTGGATATCTTCCTTACCAAGCCATTCAGTCTGGATAAGATTCTCTTGCAGGTGTCCCGCCTGATAGATAAGAAAATGGCATTGGAAAAAGATGCGAAGATTGCTGCCATTGCTTCACCGCAGTTTGAGATAACGACGCCCCCCGAAAACTATGATGAGAAGTTTATGGAAAGGGTTACCTCAATTATAGAAAAAAATATGGAGGACGAAAGTTTTAATGTTGCTTCGCTTGCCGATAAGGTTGGTTATAATCCTAAGATGCTCTATCGTAAGATCAAGCAGATTACTGGTATGACCCCAATTGCTTACATCAAGAAGATAAGGATGAAGAAGGCTGCATTCCTTCTCAGAAATTCTCAATACACGATTACTGAGATCATGTATATGGTAGGATATAGTAATATGTCGTATTTCATTAAGTGTTTTCAGGCAGAATTCGATTTGACACCTAAATTGTTCTTGGAAAAGTAAAATCACTTAAACTTCTTATTTTTAGCTAGATACCGCATTTTAGACATTGGGCTGTCTAAAATGCGGTATTTTATTGTCCATTTTGGTTAGGCACTTTTCCGCAGAATCGCTTAACTTTGCGGTCATCAAATCTTAATTTATAAAAACTTAATAAATTTAAAAGACAATGAAAAAGAAGACCGTTCTAATGACGTGCCTTACGATGACTCTTCTGAGCCAAACTATGGTATGCAAAGCTGCAGCTTCACCTTTATTGAAGGTTCAGACTGCTCAACAAGACTCCAAGACTTTTCCTAAAGTTTCTGGTAAAATCTTCGACAATAATGGTGAACCGATTATTGGTGCCAGTGTCATTGTTAAAGGTACATCCAATGGATCTGTAACAGATATGGATGGTAATTATGTTGTTACCAATGTACCTCAAGGGGCTACTTTGGTGATTTCATATGTTGGTTATAAGGGAAAGGAAGTGGTAGCCAGTAGCACTTCCCTTAAGGATGTTGTATTGCTTGAAGATAGCAAGACCCTCAATGAACTTGTAGTTATCGGATATGGTACTCAGAGAAAAGCTGATCTTACTGGTTCGGTAGCTAATGTAGATGCTACGAAATTAAATACGCAAAGTAACTCAACAATAGGACAAGCTCTTCAAGGTAAGATAGCAGGTGTTGACATCGTTTCACAAGGTGGACAGCCTGGTTCAGGATCTCGTATAATGGTCAGAGGTATTGGTACTCTTAACAATGCCTCTCCATTATACATTGTTGATGGTATGTATATGTCGGGTATCGATCATATCAATCCTTCCGACATCCAAAGCATCGATGTACTGAAGGATGCTTCTTCTGCAGCCATCTATGGTTCTCGAGCAGCCAATGGTGTCGTTATCATTACTACTAAGAGTGGTAGCAATACCGAGGGTGTGCCAACCATAAACGTAACAGCCAATGTTGGTGTTAATACTCCTGCCAAGTATTTGGATCTTTTGAATGCATCTGATTGGGCTGCGGTTACCACCGAGTCTAGAGCTGCATCTGGTTTAAAGCCGCTGGATATGGCGCTCGATCTGGCTTCTAAAGAGGATAATGACTGGCAGGATATTATGTTCAATCCTGCTTTGATGCAGAATTATAATCTTTCTGTTCAGGGTGGTGGAAAATATACTACCTATTATAATAGCTTTGGCTATACCAATCAGGACGGTGTTTTGAAGGGTACCAATTTCCAGCGTTATACCATGCAGAGCAAGGTGGATTACAAGAAGGGAATTGTAAACCTGGGTACCAATATCATCTTGGAGTATGATAAGGATAAACCTCTGTTCAGTGAAATTCGTGGAGGTATGGTGGGACATACCTTGCAGTCTGTTCCTACTTTGTCCAGATATGATAGTAGCCGTGTTGGTGGATATGGTGGATTGTATGGTGACGTGGTTAATCTCCGTAACCCATTGGGTACCTGTGATGATAACGTCCTGGGCCGCAAGAGTGACAATGCAAAAGTCTATGCCAACGTTTATTTCTCTATAGAGCCGATCAAGGGATTGAAGTATAAGATGAATTTTACTCCTGATTTCCAGTTCTATCGTTATAATGAGAAAAAGGGTCTTTACGATTTTGGATTGGATAAGAATGGCATTACTCAGAATACAGAACGCCAGTCTCGTACAAGAAATCTCCTCATGGAACATCTTCTTACTTTTGATAAGCAATTTGGTGCCCACAAGATTTCTTTGTTGGCTGGTTATTCTTATCAGGATACAAAGTATCGATATTTAAGTGGCTGGGGACAGGGTATGTCAACCGGAATTTGGGAATTGGATGCTGCAGCCAGTGGATTAGGTACCTCTGGCAATTCTTACCGTTCTGTATTGACTTCCATCTTAGGTCGTATCTTCTATTCTTATCAGGATAGATATCTGATTACCATGACGATGCGCCGTGATGGTTCTTCTAAGTTTGCCAAAGGTAATCGTTACGGAAACTTCCCTTCTGTGTCTGTAGGTTGGAATATTGCCGAGGAAAAGTTTGTCAAGGATCATGTTGAGTGGCTCGATCAGTTGAAGCTGAGAGCAGGATATGGAGAGTTGGGTAATCAGGAAATCTCCGATTATCAGTATTCTTCTACTGTAACAACGGGTATCAATTATCCTAATGGTAATGGTGAACTCTTGCAGGGTGCATTTCCTAAGAATTTTGCCAATCCTGATATCAAGTGGGAATCTACTTCTATGACCAATGTCGGTATCGACTTGATAGCATTGAACAACAGATTGAGTCTCACGATGGATTACTATGTTAAGAATACCAAGGATATCCTCCTGTCGGTGCCTATTCCTATCTCTACAGGTGGAGCCAACGACCCTGTGAAGAATGCGGGTAAGATCAGAAACAAGGGTTTCGAATTCAATCTGGGCTGGAACGATCGTCTTGACAAGGATTTCTCTTATAGCGTTAATGCCATCGGTTCGTTCAATACGAATGAGGTGGTAGCTATGGGTTCTGAATCTCAGTTCATCACCGGTGGAACTATCCATGGTGGTACCTATACTACCAAGACTTTGGCTGGTTATCCTATCGCCGGCTTCTGGCTGATTCCATGCGACGGCTATTTCAACAGTCAGGCAGATGTACAGGCACATTCCAAGGATGGCAAGTTGATTCAGCCAAGTGCAGAACCAGGTGATATCCGATTCAAGGATACGAACAATGATGGTACTATCAATGATGACGACCGTGTATATTGCGGAAGTCCTTTCCCTAAGTTTACCTATTCTCTGAATGGAAGTGTCAATTATAAGAACTTTGACTTCTCTTTCACACTCCAGGGTGTTATCGGTAATAAGATATACAATGCCACTCGACTGGAATTGGAAGATGTGACTCGAGGTACCAACTATCTGTCAACCGTGTTGGATCATTGGACTGAGTCTAACCACAATGCCAAGACACCAAGATTGGTATGGAATGATCCTAACCGCAATGCCCGTTCTGAGTCTGACAGATTCCTGGAGAAGGGTGACTATTTGAGATTGAGAACCGTTCAGTTGGGTTATACCCTGCCGGAGAACTGCCTGCTGGGCTTCTTCCAGAAGGCACGTGTCTATGCCAGTGTAGATAATCTCTTTACCATTACTGACTACACAGGATACAGTCCTGACGTGAACTCATCCAGTGTATATCAGCGTGGATTCGATGAATTCATCTATCCTGCTAATAGAACATTTATGTTTGGAGTAAATCTTACATTCTAACTTTTAAGTCGTTATCTAAAAAATTGAAACAATGAAACATATTAAGACATATATAATAGGCGGTTTGATAGGAAGTATGTGCCTGGTGTACACTTCCTGCGACAGCAAACTTGATCAGGTGAATCCAAATCAGGCTACAGAAGCTACCTTCTGGAAGGATGAGGCTGATTTTGAGTTGGCACTTACTTCATGCTATACACCTCTTAAGAATGCTCTTAATGGAGGATATTATGGAACTCGTGGTGTGATGTTGCGTATAGCCAGAGCCGATGAAGTGGATTTCAGAAATGATATCAGCGAAGTATATCAGGCTCAGAATTTTACCAATTCCACAGGTAATTCCCTGGTGCAGGGTATGTTCTATCAGTTCTACAATGCCTTGTACCGCACCAACTCCATCATGCAGAAGTTGGAGGAGAAGAAGGATGTCCTTTCTGAAGCTTTCATCAGGAAAGCAAAGGGAGAATGTCTTTTTATCCGTGGCTTCTATCTGTTCCAGTTGGCTAAAGAGTTTAAGGATGTACCTCTGCGACTCACTGCCTCTCAGTCTCCTTCAACCTTCCCGCTGGCTAAGTCTTCACAGGAAGAAGTATGGGCTCAGGCGATACAGGATCTTACTGAAGCTGCCAATTTGCTTCCTCTGAAAAATGAGGTTGTAGGAAAACCTACCAAGGGAGCAGCTTTGGCAACATTGGGTAAAATTTATCTTTATGAAAAGGAATACGATAAGGCCATTGATGTGCTGGAGCCGTTGACCAAGTCACCATATACCTATAAATTGGTGGATGATTTTGCATGGAACTTCGACGATTCGCATGAGAATAATGCCGAGAGTATTTTCGAACTCCTGATCGATAATCTGGGTGGTACCGACTTGTGGGGGGATGGTGAGAACAACAACTCCACTCAGACCAATACGCGTCCTAAGGAATATGCGGCTCCTGAGGCTGCCGGATGGTATGAGGCAACTCCTAGCAAGCAGATGATGGATATTTTCAAGCAGGAACTTGACAAGGATGGCAATTACGACTATCGTGCACGAGTCTCAGCAGCCTGGGATTATCCTGGATGTACTTATTATCTGAAGCCATTCCGCGAGAAATTTGAGAAAGACAGATGGAATACTACCTGGATCTTGAAGTATCAGAATTGGAATACGGCTGAAGAGGAAAGTGATCCACCGATGTCTTGCATCAACGAGCGTGCTATCCGTTATGCTGAAGTTCTGTTGCAATTGGCAGAATGCTATCTCTATAGCCCTACCAAGCAGGATTTGAACAAGGCTGTGGAGTATATCAACCAGATTCGCCGTCGTGCAAACCTGAATGATTACAGTGGAGCGATGAGCCAGACAGAGATCTTCAAGGATCTGGAGCATCAGAAGGCTATTGAATTCTTCGTGGAGGGTGAGCGCTTCTACGACCTGCGTCGATGGGGATTGCTGGATGAGCGAATCAAGACTTGCAGCGATGTGAGATATAAACAGTTGGAAACAGGAAAAGTAGGAGATACGAACAAGTATTACTATTATCCAATTCCATCAAAGGAAATAGAAACCAATACTCTTTGCTCACCAAGTGAAGGTTGGTAAATAATCATAGATAATAATAGGTTTTAAGGTAGTCACGATATGGTAATATCATAGTGGCTACCTTTTTAAAAAGAAAAGTGCATGAAGAAAATATTATTAACCTTATTTGTAGCATTCTTTGCTTTTCTGACTTATGCTGCAGCTGCCTATCAGCCGCATTTCTCTACGGCTGGCTTCTTCGAGATTGCCGGTACCGGAAGAAATGCCTACTCTATGAACCCTGCATGGAGAATGCATAAAGGGTATGTGGATGGAGCCGAGAATGTAAGTTTCGATGACAGTTCCTGGAAGTTGACTTCATTGCCTGATGGCATAGAAAAACTCCCGATGGAGGCGAGTGGCTGTGTGAATTATCAGGGAGAAGTATGGTACAGAAAACATTTCAATGCTGATGCTGCCTGGAAGGGTAAGCGACTGGTGCTCTACTTTGAGGCCATCATGGGCAAATCCAAGGTATGGGTAAACGGAAAGCTGATGAAGCAGCATTTTGGTGGTTTCCTGCCTGTCATCGTTGATGTATCCAATATGCTGAAGTATGGAGAGGATAATGTCATTACCGTGATGGCAGACAACAGCGATGATCCTTCTTATCCTCCAGGAAAGGCGCAGGATGTACTCGACTTTACCTATGCTGGTGGCATTTATAGAGATTGCTGGCTTATCAAGACCAACAAGGTGTTCATTACCGATGCCAACGAAGAAAATCATATAGCCGGCGGTGGTGTCTTTGTATCTTACGGCAAGGTTTCTGAGGAGTTGTCAGAAATCAACATCAAGACGATGCTGAAGAATATCGCAGGCAGTAATTTCAAGGGTTCCCTAGTGTATGAACTGCAGGATGCCAGTCAGAAGACGGTTTGGAGTAAAAAGCTGAATACCAGTATCTCACGCCAGAAATCCACAACGTTATCTACTAAGGCCGCCATCAAGGCTGTTCAGCTTTGGACCCCTGATCACCCATACCTTTATCGTCTCAATATCTATGTTAAAAATCAGCAGAACAAGATAGTGGATGGATATTATATAAGAATAGGTATCAGAAGTTTAGAGTTTAAGGCTGGCGATGGCTTCTGGCTCAATGGCAAACCTTATCCTGAACCATTGATTGGAGCCAATCGCCACCAGGATTTTGCCATTGTCGGCAATGCCCTGTCTAACAGTCTGCATTGGAGAGATGCCAAGAAACTGAAAGATACCGGACTGCGTGTCATCAGAAATGCTCATTATCCGCAAGACCCTGCCTTTATGGATGCTTGTGATGAACTGGGACTGTTTGTGATCGAAAATACCCCGGGATGGCAGTTCTGGAATCCGGAACCTAGCTTCGCCAACTATGTGTATAATGATATCAGAAACATTGTAAGAAGAGACCGAAACCGTCCGAGTGTATGGCTTTGGGAACCTATCCTCAACGAGACCTGGTATCCTGACGATTTTGCCAAGAAGGTGAAGGGTATCGTACACGAGGAATATCCATATCCATACTGCTATACAGCCTGTGATGCTACGGCAAAGGGAAGTGAATATTACAACATTCAGTTTACTCATCCTCTGTCGGGTGATCCTACATGGACTTTGAGCTCAGATAAGGTGGATCCAAAGAAGAACTACTTTACCAGAGAATGGGGTGATAATGTGGATGACTGGAATTCTCATAATTCTCCTAGTCGTGCCAGCAGGTCTTGGGGTGAGTACCCTATGCTGGTTCAGGCCAAGGGCTATGGCAAGCCGGATTATCAATATACCTGCTATGATGCCTTGTATCGTACCACCCGACAGCATGTGGGAGGATGCCTGTGGCATTCGTTCGACCATCAGAGAGGTTATCATCCGGATCCTTTCTACGGAGGAATCATGGACAATTTCCGCCAGCCTAAGTATTCATACTATATGTTTATGTCGCAGCGTCCTAACCAGAAGAATCCTTCGCTCATCGCAGACAGCGGTCCTATGGTTTATATTGCCAATGCCATGACTCCATTCTCGCCAGCTGATGTAACCATCTATAGCAACTGCGATTCGGTGACGCTCACCTATAATAAAGGTGGTAAGGTATATACCTATGCCAAGGCAAAGAATCGGGTGGGAATGCCTTCACCGATCATTACCTTCAAGGATGTATTCCATGTGATGGATGATAAGGAACTGTCACGCCAGAAGAAGCAGTCTGATTCCTATCTGCTGGCTCAGGGATATGTAGATGGCAAACTGGTGGCTACTCATCAGGTGAAGCCTACCCGCCGACCTAGCAGAATCAAGCTTTGGGTAGATAACGAAGGTACTTCGCTTCATGCCGATGGCTCTGATATGGTAACCGTTATGGCTGCCATAGCCGATGACCAGGGTAACATCAAGCGACTCAATAATGAGCACATTCTGTTCTCTATCGAAGGAGAGGGTAGGATTGTGGGTGATCAGGAATCTTTCTCCAATCCTGTGGAAGTGAAATGGGGTACAGCTCCTGTGCTGATTCAAAGTACAACTACTGCCGGCAAAATCAAGGTGAAAGCCTCTGTGGTCTGGCAGGGAAAGACGACTCCTGTAGATGGATACATCGAACTGGAAAGTGTAAAACCTGAATATCCTTTGATTGGAAGTGAGAAAGAGATGAATGCCATTCCTCGGAATGGCGTCCGTATGCGCCTGCAAGGCAATACTAACATGCAAAGCAGCAAGGAAAAACTCAAGGAAGTTGAGAAACAACAAGCTGATTTTGAATAATTAATGCCACTGTTACCACGCTCTGGTATAACTCGTTGGAAATGAGTTGTATTAGGCGTGGTAACAAGTGGCTTTTCTGTTCTTCCTTATCCAAAAGAGAAATAAAGTAAAAAAGTGGCAACTGTTTTTTAGATTATTATTTTTACTTTACAATTTAAACGTGACTGGAAAATATCTTAAGAGAAAAAATCATTTCCCTTAAGGAAAAAACTATTTTCCCTTAAGGAAAAAAATAAAAAACCTTAAGGAAAAATTCTCAATCTCTTCTTTCCCCATTTTCCGAGTGTTTTTTCCAGTTTTCCTTTCTTTGGAATATTGTTTACATAGGGATAAGGGAAGAAGAGAGATGGGCTAAAGATGAAAAAATAGTTGTAACTACTTATGTCCATAGAGGTTCTGAGTTATTACATTTTCATTCGCAAAAGACAAAAAAGCATAAATAGTGAATAATATAAGCGGCTTTGTGAAACTTTATCATTACCTTTGTAATTTATTAATAGGCTTCTGACAGCATCATAGAACAAATTTCAATTTGAGGCTGTTATGGAGTTGGAAAAAGATAGTGTGGAATTTTAGACAGATAAAAATGGATGAAATTAGTAAACGTGAAGATTCTCTGTTTGAGCATGTGTCAAAGCTGATAGATGAGGCTAGGAAACATGTAAAGACAACTATTGATACCACAATGGTTTACACCTATTATGGAGTCGGCAAATACATTGTTGTGGATGAGCAGCAAGGATATGCTAGAGCCAAATATGGGAAAACTGTGCTAAGAAACTTGTCGAAAAAATTAACTGAAAGATATGGAAAGGGCTGGTCTGTTGAAACTCTTACTGCAGCCCGAAAATTCTATCAGATATACAGCGAAGGAAAAATCGCAAACACTGTTTACGAAATTCAAGAGAATGCAGATATTCATTTCACTCTTTCCTGGTCTCATTATCTCATACTTATGCGTATTGCTAATCAAAATGAACGTAATTTTTATGAGATTGAATGCTACAAGCAGAATTGGAGTGTCCGACAATTACAGCGGCAGTACAACTCCAGCCTCTATGAGCGATTGGCACTGAGTCGTAATAAGGATGAAGTGATGAGGCTGGCGCAAGAAGGACAAACTGTAGAAAAGGCAAGTGATGTGATAAAAAGCCCACTCACATTAGAGTTTTTGGGATTAAAGCCTGAAGCCGTTTATTCTGAGTCAAAACTCGAAAGTGCAATCATTAGTAAAATTCAAGATTTCTTGCTGGAGTTGGGAAAGGGATTCCTCTTTGAGGCCCGACAGAAGCGATTCACTTTTGATGAACAGAATTTCTATGTTGACTTGGTTCTATACAATCGGCTCCTGCAATGTTATTGCCTTATCGACCTAAAAATTGATAAGCTGACACACCAGGATCTTGGACAGATGCAAATGTATGTCAACTACTTTGATAGATTTGTAAAGCAGGATTTCGAAAAACCTACTATTGGCATTCTTCTTTGCAAAGAAAAAAATGATGCACTTGTAGAGCTGACATTGCCAAAGAATGCTAATATCTATGCATCGGCTTATCAGCTCTATCTGCCAGATAAGGCTTTACTTCAAGCAAAGGTGATGGAGTGGATTGCTGAGTTTGAAGAAAATGAGGAATTAATGAAATATGAGTAACGTATAGATTATGCAATACAAGAATATCATATTCGATTTAGGTAATGTCTTGGTGAAGCTCAATCCGGAAGGATGCATCGGGGCTTTCAAGGCGATAGGAATGGGGGAGTTGGTTGATTCAAATCCTCAGAGTGAGGGGATGAAGCTGATGAGCAAGCTGGGTGTGGGAATGATCACCACCGAAGAATTCTGTGAAGCAGCCCGTAAGTTGACAGGGACTGATGTAACGAATGAAGAAATCATCGCTGCTGCCAACAAGATGCTGGTGGAGATTCCTGATGAGAAAAAGGAGCGACTCCTGCAGTTGAAGAAGGCTGGCTATCGCCTCTTCCTCCTGAGTAATACCATTGATATTCACTGGGATTATTGTGTGGAGCATCTCTTCCCTTATCAGAACCAGGGGGTAGAGGATTATTTCGAGCAGTGCTTCCTCTCTCAGAGAATGCATCTGGCAAAGCCTAATGTCCGCATCTATGAAGAGGTAATCAGGCAGGCGAACATCCATCCCGACGAAACTCTTTTCATCGATGATCTGAAGGAAAATTGTGAGGCTGCCGAGAAACTGGGCATCCATACCTTCCAGAATGTGAAGTTTGATGATTGGCTTGAGCTTCGATTCTGACATATCCGTCAGAATCGAAGCTTTTATTAAATGACAACCAGATGATTTGTCAAATGATACCAGGTAATTTATCAAATGATGTCAGGCAGGCATAGAGCGGAACGTTGATCATCCAATCTTGATCCTTATAGGGAAGCATGGAGTAGCGGAGTCCCTTCAGGTGCGGATTGTTGGTGATGAATGTTCTGAGAGATTTGGCCTTGACGTTCACCTCTGCCTTTACTTCAATCGGTATAACCCGGTCGTGCCATTGGGCTAGGAAATCAATCTCTATTGTGGAGCTATCCACAGCATGATAGTATAATGAAATATCCTGGCTTTTCAACTGGGTGAAGACATATAGTTCTGTAAAGGCACCTTTATATTCTGAGAAAATGCCATCGCCCACCAGCATCGATTCTGCTGAAGTCTCTGCCATCGCTCCCATCAGTCCCACATCGAGCATGAAGAGTTTGAAGGCGTTCAGGTCTTCATAGAATTTGAAAGGGAGGCGTGGGGTATTGACTCTCTGAACCTTATATGCCAGTCCTGCATCTATCAGCCATTGGATGGCCAGTTCGAAATCTGCGGCTCTGGCACTTTTCTTCACGGCTCCATAGATGAACTTCTTGTTCTCTTTGGCAAGTTGGGCAGGGATACTGTCCCACACCATATTAATGCGAGGCACTTCTCTATCTGGTGCGTGCTTCGAGAAATCTCGGCGATAGTCTTGTATAATCTGCTTTTGAATGGAACGGACTTCCTGCAGTCCCTTCTGCTCTACATGGGCGAGTACGGCGGCTGGCATTCCTCCTACATAATAATATTGTCGCAGCAGGCTGATCAATTCTGTTTCCAGTAAATTGATGACGTTCCAATTTCCTTCTTTCAAGATGCTTGCCAGTTTCGCTTTTCCCATGGCATCGAGGAATTCGATGAAGTTCATCGGGTAGAGGCGCAGCTCTTCTACTTTTCCTACTGGATATGACACCCCGCTATGGAGTGATATTCCCAGCAGGGATCCTGCCACGATGATATGAATATCAGGAGCATCCTCGCAAAAGAACTTTAAAGCTTCTAATGCTTTGGGACAATCCTGTATCTCATCGAGTACCATAAGGGTATCGTTGGGGGTAATATCTACCTGGCTGATGGCGGAGAGTGCCATCAGTATATCAGCAGTTGTGCCTCCTTTTTCAAACACTTCTGCTGCCTTCTGATTTCTGTCGAGACTGAAGAATGCAAGCTTTTTATATTCTCTTTTTCCGAATTCTTGCAGGATATAGGTCTTGCCTACTTGTCTTGCTCCGTTGAGAATCAGAGGTTTATGATTTCGCTTGTTCTTCCATTCAACGAGTTTATTATAGATGCTTCTTTCCATGATTTACACTTTTTATGATGAATAATCGTATCAACTTCACATTTTTTCTAACGAATATCTGTAGATTCTCACACTTTTTCTGACGAATATATGGAAGTTTTTCACACTTTTTCTAATGAATAACGGAACAAAGATACACTTTTTCTAATGAATAACCAAGGAAAAGGCAGACTTTTTCTCTTTTTCTATTAAAACTTAATATTTGTTATACATTGAGGATAATTCGCTTTTTCCAATAAAATGTTATACCTTTGCCAACTCATAATAACTAACATACAATATCAAAATGAATTTTTACAAGACATTAGGATTGAAAAACAGCCGTATTGATGTGGCTGATGCCTTGCGAGGATTGGCAGTGGCAGGTATTATTCTCTATCACTCCGTGGAGCATTTCAATATGTACGATGGAAGCATAGCGCATGCTTATACGCTGGGGTGTGATGATTGGATGGCAGATGTGCTGGCTTTGCTGTTGTCGGGAAAGATGTATGGCATCTTTGCCCTGCTCTTCGGATTAAGCTTCTTTATCATGAATGATAATCAGCAGCAGCGTGGAAATTGCTTTTCGGGTAGATTCGCCTGGCGAATGTTCCTGCTGGCAATGCTCGGTATCGTGAACACCGCCTTCTTCGATGGCGACATCCTCTTCTCCTATGCCATCTATGGACTGGTTCTCATCCCATTGAGTTATCTTCCTACCAAATGGCTCTGGTGGGTGGTTGCCTTACTCTTTATCCAACCGATAGAAATCTATTCCCTCATTTCGGGATGGCAGGTAGATGCGTCGTCGTTGAGAGAGGTGTATGGAAATATGTATAATGGTCATCAGCACGGCAGTTTCCTGGAGAATGCCTATGGCAACCTGCGATACGGACAGGTGGCTACTTATTACTGGTGCATGATGAAGGGAAGACATACGCAGACTATCTGCCTCTTCATACTCGGAATGCTGGTGGGCAGAAAGCGTTGGTTCTACAATGAGAACAATAACCTGGCTTTGTGGAAGAAGGTGCTGGTGGTTTCCATCCTGGTATTGATTGTGGGAGGCATCGCTGATGTGCGCCACATGGAAACATGGAACAATTGGCTTTATCCTATCTACAACTTCTTCATCCTCTCGTTTGTAGTATCCGGATTTGTACTTCTGTGGTATGGTAAGGAATGGTTCAGAAAGGGATTGTCGTTCCTGCGCCAGTTTGGTAAGATGAGTTTGACCAACTATTTCCTCCAGTCTATCATCGGTTGCGGACTGTTTGCCTATTATGGTTTCAATCTCCAGACGAAGCTTGGCATCACCTATGCCTTCTTTGTGGGTATTGCCATGGTGGTAGTACAATGCCTCTTCTCCAACCTCTGGCTCAAGTATCACTCCCATGGTCCTTTCGAGGGAATATGGAAGAAGCTGACCTGGATAAAATTTTAAATATTCAAGTTTACATAAGAGAAAAAGGTGTGTCATAATTCCATGACACACCTTTTTTATCTCTTATTGATCCTTTCTGAATATCTTATCCACGACAACAGCGATAGCACCATCACCTGTAACATTGCAGGCGGTGCCGAAACTGTCCATTGCAATATAGAGGGCTATCATGAGTGCTTGCATATCGGCATTGAAACCCAATACGGAGGCGAGCGGACCGAGCGCTGCCATCACGGCTCCTCCCGGTACACCCGGTGCTGCCACCATACAGATGGCGAGCACGAAGATGAAGTTGAGGAAGAGAGGAAGATTGCAAGGCAAACCATTGATAAGACAGATGGTTAGCGCACAGCAGGTAATCTTCATCATAGAACCCGAGAGATGGATGGTGGCACAGAGCGGAATGGTGAAGCCAGCAATGCCGTCGGTAACCCCGTTTTTCAGGGTCTGCTTCAGTGTTACCGGAATGGTGGCTGCCGAAGAAGAGGTGCCGAGAGCCGTGAAGTAGGCTGGCAGCATATTGAGCAGCAGCTTAAAAGGATTCTTGTGGGACAAGCCGCCTGCCAGCAGATATTCATAAAGTAAGATCACAATATGGAGTACGAGTATCACGAGGATAATCTGTGCGAAGACCAGCAGGATATGGTAGGCTTCACCTGAGAAAGTCATACCCAGGAAAATGCCGAAGATGTAAAGAGGCAGGAGGGGAATGATGACTTTGGCGATGACACCGGAAACGATTTCCTTGAATTCCTGAAAAATCTTCTGCATCGTGCGGCTGCCTTTGTGGGCAATGCCCAGTCCGGCAATGAAGGAGAATACGAGGGCACTCATCACATCTACCATAGCAGGTATCTTGATTTCGAAGAACGGTTTGAGTTCTTCCACTTTATCTACTGCCACATGAGCCGAGTTGGCAATCATGTGAGGGAAGAGAGTAGATCCTGTGCCATAGGCTAGCAGACCCGCCAGGATGGTGTCGGCAAAGGCGATGCCTACGGTGGCAATAAGAAGTTTTCCGGCTCCATGACCGATGTCGGCAATGGCTGGTGTTACGAGACCGATGATGATGAGCGGTATCATAAAGCCAAGAAACTGGCTGAAGATTCCGTTGAAGGTGAGGAACGCTCTGACGGCTGCTTCATTGAAGAAATTGCCGAAGATTACGCCCAGCAGAATGGCAAGGATGATTCTTGCCAAGAGTGGCATTTTGATTCTTTTCATATCGTTTGTTTTGCTTTTTGCTTGCAAAGGTACGATATTTCTTACGAAATCCCAAATTTTTATATAAAAAATGCCCTCCTGTCTTTCGGCAGAAGGGCACAAACTAATTATTCTCGTACAATTAGTTTTGTCAAATGAATAGTTGATATAGGTTAGAGTATGAATGAAGATCTATATTATTATATATCAACTTGAGTATGCGATGGAAGGCTTAGAGTGGAATGTACTCCACAAATGCTTCCATAGCCTCGTAGCAAGCCAGACCTAACTCATCATAGAGCTGGGCGGTGCCACGGTTGCGGTCTTCTGCACGCTGCCAGAAGAGGCGCTCGTCGTTACCCAAGAATGGAGCACTCTCCATCTGTGACTGGTGCTTGAGGATAGAGTTACGCTTTGCTCTCAACTCCTCAGGGCTCAATGGAACACACATCTCGATGTTCTCAATCTCCCATTCAGCCCAAGCGCCACGGTACATCCAGATGCGGCAGTCCTTCAACCACTCTGCGCCAGCCTTCTTCTCCTCGTCGATGGCTGCGAGAACAGCGTCGGTACACTTCTTGTGAGTTCCGTGTGGGTCAGCCAAGTCACCAGCAACATAAATCTGATGAGGCTTCACCTCCTGCAGCAATGCTCTAACAATCTCAACGTCCTTCTCTGTCATAGGCAACTTCTCAATCTTACCGCTCTCATAGAATGGCAAGTCAAGGAAGTGAACGCGGTTCAGAGGAATCTCGTTGAATGTACAAGCAGTACGAGCCTCGCCACGACGAATCAGACCCTTGATGGTCAGAATGTCACGGGTATCGAAATCGCTCTCCTTCTTGTGTGCGAAGAACTCCTTGATTTCCTGGTATTTCTTAGAGATCACGCTATCCTTGGAATCTGCGAAGATCTGGTTGAAACCATTGATGAAGTGCATGAATCTTGTAACCTCCTCGTCGCCTACAGCGATGTTGCCGGATGTCTCGTAAGCTACATGTACCTCGTGCTTCTGCTGTACCAATCGGCGGATAGTACCACCCATAGAGATTACGTCATCGTCTGGATGTGGAGAGAATACGATCACTCTCTTAGGGAATGGTTTCGCACGCTCAGGACGATAGGTATCGTCAGCGTTTGGCTTACCGCCTGGCCAGCCTGTGATGGTATGCTGCAAGTCGTTGAAGATCTTGATGTTTGCGTTGTATGCTGAGCCGTAGAGAGCCAAGAGTTCGCTCAAACCATTCTCGTTGTAGTCCTTGTTGGTCAACTTCAGGATAGGCTTGTGCAACTTCTGGCAGAGCCATACCAATGCACTGCGTACCAGCTTGTCTGTCCACTCGCAGTTTGTTACGAGCCAAGGATGCTTGATACGTGTCAGGTGAGAAGCAGCGCTCAGGTCGAGAATTACGTTTGCATTAGGATGAGTCTGGAGGAAGCTAGCTGGCAATGTGTCAGTGATGTTTCCTTCTACTACCTTCTGCATGATTTCAGCCTTCTCGTCGCCCCATGCTGTGAGGTAAACACTCTTGGCAGAGAGCAGGGTAGCGATACCCATGGTGAGAGAGCAAGGAGGAACCTGCTCGTTGGTGCCGAAGCTGTTCTCCATCTCCTCGCGGGAAGTATTGCCGATGAGGATCAGACGGGTGATGGACTGGATACCAGAGCCTGGCTCGTTGGCAGCGATATTACCCATTCTTCCGATACCGAGGAGAGCGATGTCGAGACCGCCGAAGGTCTTGATGCGCTTCTCGTAGAGGTGACAGGTATCCTGCACTGCGTCCTGTGCCACACTACCATCCAATGTGAAGATGTTCTGTGGATCGATGTCAACATGGTCGAGGAAGCGCTCCTTCAACTGGTTGATGCTCTTCAGAGAACTTTCCTTCTGTACTGGATAGTACTCGTAAGCATTGAATACTACCACGTTTCTGAAACTGAGCTGCTTAGCCTCGCATCTTCTCTGCAATTCCTTGTAGATAGGTGTGAGCGACAAGCCTGTGCCCAATGCCATCACGTAATATCTGCCCTCGTGCTGAGCTGCCTTGATTTCCTTCTCTACTTGGTCAGCTACGTGAGCTGCACCCTCCATGGAAGAGGCGAAGATGTCGGTATGAATTTTCTCCATTCTGGAGATCTCTGAGTACTCTACTGTAGTCTTTGGTTTGTAGTATGCCAATGGTACCTTATTGAGTACAATTTCTGAACTAAGATTTAGTCTCATAGTTTCTTGTCTTTATAGTTATTACTTTGTTTTTTTTACAAGTTGTCTTTCTCGATGTCCTTGAAGTACTTGTAGGTGCTTACCTTCAACTCATCTGTAGCGCTCTCATCGCAAACGATGATACCGTGCTGGTGAGTCTGCAGTGCACTGATAGTCCAAGCCTGAGTTACAGGGCCTTCGATAGCTGCCTGAAGGGCACGAGCCTTGTTGTGACCATTGCAGAGAATCATCACCTCTCTAGCTGCCATAACGGTACCAACACCTACAGTGAGGGCTGTAGCTGGTACTGCGTTCATATCGCCACCGAAGAAACGGGAGTTAGCGATGCGGGTATCAGTAGTCAAAGTCTTCACGCGAGTGCGGGAGTTGAGAGAAGAGAATGGCTCATTGAAAGCAATGTGACCATCAGGGCCGATACCACCGATGAAGAGGTCGATACCACCTGCTTCTGCAATCATCTCCTCGTAGTGAGCACACTCAGCTTCGAGATCCTCAGCGTTACCATTGAGAATGTGGATGTTCTCCTTAGGGCAATCGATGTGGTCGAAGAGGTTGTGAGCCATGAATGAATGATAGCTTTCTGGATGAGCCTCTGGCAAACCTACGTATTCGTCCATGTTGAATGTGAGTACATGCTTGAAAGAAACCTCACCAGCCTTGACAGCCTTTACGATTTCTGCATACATACCAATAGGTGATGAGCCTGTTGGCAAACCCAGAACGAATGGTTTCTCTGCTGTTGGTTGGAAAGCTTTGATGGTCTCCACAACGTGACGAGCTGCCCAGCGAGCCAACTCATCGTAATTCTTTTCGATAATTACACGCATAGTTGATATATGTTTATAGTTAATGTATTCTTATATATTAATAATGTATTCTTAATCTATTAATTGTTCAAGTACTTGCTTCTTGCCATAAGGCAGGCTCCAATCAGTCCTGCATGCTCTTTCAGGGTAGAGGTGGCAACCTGCGAATCCTCATTCACCATATTGAGCGAGAACTTTTTGATGCCCATGCAGATAGGTTGGGTAAGATAAGCACCTGTCACCGAGAGGTCTCCTCCGATGACCAGCATCTCCGGATTGAAGATGTTGATGATGCCGGCGAGATTGGTTCCCAGTTCCACCGCCACCTTCTGCAGGGTCTCGATGCTGAGCACATCCTCTTTTTTGATGGCATCGAGGATATCCTGCAGGGTGAGTTCCTGATGCTGGTTCTTCACTTTGTCGGACAGCACGGATGTTCCACCGTTCTCTAGAGCCTCTTTCATCTTGCGCAGCAATGCCGATCCTGACGTTTCCGTTTCCATGCAACCTGTTTTTCCACAATGGCAGATGATGTCATTATTATAGATGTGCATGTGTCCGATTTCACCCGAGAAGCCTGATTTTCCGAGATAGAGCTTGCCGTCGAAGATGATACCGATGCCGATGCCCCAGCTGACGTTTACGAAGATGATGTTTTTCAATCCCTTGCAGACACCTTTCAGATATTCACCGTAAGTCATGCAGCGGGTATCGTTGTCGATGCAGAAAGGCAGGTCGAGTCTTTCGGTCAGCGCTTCTGCCAGCGGCATTGTCGTGCAGGTGAAGTAATTATAGGCACAACCTGTTTCCGGGTTCACTCGTCCACCGATACTCATGCAAACCTTCTTGATCTGGCTTCTTGCGATGCCTGATCTCTGGATGTATTCGTTGATGAGGTTGATGAAACGGTTGAAGCATTCCGGGGTGTCCTGGTAGTCAAAGTGTATCAGTTCAGGTTCTGCCACTATGTTGCCACAAAAATCACAGATGCCGAAGGTGAGATTTTGCTTTCCTGTATCTATGCCGAGGAAATATCCGGATGTTGCGATGAGGTTGTAAATCTTTGGCGCTCTTTTCGAGTAATTGTCTTTCTTGCCTGTTACCTCAATCAAACCATCCTCAATGAGCTCGTTCAGAGTCTTGGTAGTATATGGCACACTTACCCCCAAACTATTGGATAGTTCGGCGATAGTTTGCCCTCCATGTTCTATGAGCAAGTTCAAAAGAGCTGTCTTAGAGGCAGACCATTTAGTGCGAGGTATGATGCTTTTTGCCATACAGATATTCCTTGTTTAAGTTTTTACGCTGCAAAGATAAATAAATAAAACCGTTTTTTTTATGTTTGTGAGTTAATTAATCTAAATTATTAGAATAAACTTTGTTTTTTCCCCTTTTTAGGGGATGATTTAACTGTTTGAACCTATGATTTTTAGCTTTTTAAAAAACTTGAAGAAAAGATGATCTATCTGTCTCGCTTATATATATAATAATAAGGTATAAAAGGGTAAAACGTAATAATAAATAAATAAACTAGTTTAATTAACCGGAATAATGAAAAATGATTCATTGAAATTTGGCTAGTATTAAAAATAGTCGTATATTTGCACCCAAATAACAAAACTAACAATCGAAATGAAAAATAAAAAGTTTTATCCCTGGTTAGTTGTAGCACTCCTCTGGGTGGTTGCTCTTCTCAACTATATGGATCGTCAGATGCTTTCCACCATGCAGGCCGCAATGAAGGTTGACATCGTGGAATTGCAGCAGGCTGAAGCCTTTGGCGCTTTGATGGCTGTCTTTCTTTGGATCTATGGTATTGTGAGCCCATTTGCCGGTATCGTAGCTGATAGGGTCAGTCGAAAAAAATTAGTAGTAGGCAGTCTCTTTGTCTGGTCTCTGGTGACCTACTTGATGGGATATGCTTCCAGCTTTGATCAACTTTATATGTTGAGAGCGTTGATGGGTATCAGTGAGGCGCTTTATATCCCTTCTGCCTTGTCTCTCATTGCCGATTGGCATGAAGGAAAGTCAAGATCTCTGGCCATCGGTGTTCATATGACCGGTTTGTATGTAGGTCAGGCTATCGGAGGATTTGGTGCTACCGTAGCTGCAGCCTTCTCCTGGCACACCACTTTCCACTGGTTTGGTATTCTTGGAATCGCTTATTCTGTTGTATTGCTTCTGTTTTTGCACGATAAAGACAAGGATACTACGAATATGACTATGGCTCTGCAGGAAAAGCCTGCGAATGGCGGATTGTTCCAGGGCTTGTCGGTTGTGCTTTCTACTTGGGCATTCTGGGTAATCCTCTTCTATTTTGCAGTTCCTTCTCTCCCTGGTTGGGCTACCAAGAACTGGCTTCCAACATTGTTTGCAGAGAATCTGGGTGTACCTATGTCTGAGGCTGGTCCGATGTCAACTATCACCATTGCAGTTTCTTCTTTGTTTGGTGTACTCTTCGGCGGTGTACTTTCCGATAAATGGGTTCACAAGAACATCCGTGGCCGCGTTTATACCAGTGCCATCGGTTTAGGAATGACGATTCCGGCTCTCTTCCTCCTGGGCTTCGGTCACAGTGTGGTAGCGGTAGTAGGAGCTGGATTGCTCTTCGGTATTGGTTACGGTATGTTTGATGCCAACAATATGCCAATCCTCTGTCAGATTATCTCTGCCAAATACAGAGCTACAGCCTATGGTATCATGAATATGGTGGGCGTGTTTGCCGGTGCTATGGTAACCCAGGTGATGGGTAAGTTCTCGGATGGTGGTAATCTGGGCTTGGCTTTTGCCGTATTAGGCGTGGTAGTTATCGCAGCGTTGACACTTCAGCTGGTTTGCTTGAAACCAAAGACAGATAACTTGGAATAAAAAAGAAAAGGAAATTTTAACTAACTTACATTAATATATATAATTATGGAAAAGATCATAGGACTTATCGATGCACCGTTCACTCCTTTTTATGCCAACGGTGATGTGAACTTGGAACCAATCGAGGCTTATGCCAAGATGCTTCAGAAAAACGGTCTGAAGGGCGTGTTTATCAATGGTTCCTCAGGCGAGGGCTATATGTTGACCACTGAGGAGAGAATGCTCCTTGCTGAGCGATGGGTTGCAGTGGCTCCTAAGGACTTCAAGATTATCGTTCATGTGGGCAGCTGCTGCCTCCGTGAGAGTCGTCGTTTGGCAGAGCATGCACAGAAGTTGGGTGTTTGGGGTATCGGTTCAATGGCTCCTCCATTCCCGCACATCGGTCGAATCGAGGAACTGGTGAAGTATTGCGAGGAGATTGCTTCTGCGGCTCCTGAGCTTCCTTTCTACTACTATCATATTCCTGCATTCAACGGTGCTTACCTGCCAATGCTCGATCTGTTGAAGGCTGTAGATGGACGCATTCCTAACTTCGCTGGTATCAAATATACCTTCGAGAGCTTGTATGAGTACAACCAGTGCCGTCTCTACAAGAACGGTAAGTACGATATGCTCCACGGTCAGGATGAGACCATCCTTCCTAGCCTGGCTCAGGGCGGTGCACAGGGTGGTATCGGTGGTACAACCAACTATAACGGTAAGGAGTTGGTAGGTATCATCGAGGCTTGGAAGAACGGCGATATCGAGACAGCACGCGAGAAGCAGAACTTCGCCCAGGAGGTTATCAACGTGATCTGTCACTACCGTGGCAACATCGTGGGCGGCAAGCGCATTATGAAACTGTTGGGCTTCGACCTGGGTCCTAACCGAACTCCATTCCGCAACATGACCGATGAGGAAGAGCAGGCTATGAAGAAAGAGTTGGAAGCTATCCACTTCTTCGAGCGTTGCAACCAATTTTAAAATTCAATAACAGTAATCTCCAGTAAATTGATAAGAATGAATATCAAGGAATATATCAAGCAGTGGGCTGAATCCTACAAGACAGATCTCACAGAGAACATCATGCCTTTCTGGATGGAGCATGGTTGGGACAAGGTGAACGGCGGTGTCTATACCTGTTTGAATAGAGACGGAAGTCTGATAGACTCCACCAAGTCTGTGTGGTTTCAGGGACGATTTGCCTTTGTATGTGCCTATGCATATAATAATGTAGAGAAGAATCCGATGTGGCTGGAGGCTGCGAAGAGCACCCTCGACTTCATCGAGAACCATTGTTTCGCCAAGAACGGAAGAATGTACTTCTCTGTCACAGCCGAGGGCAAGCCATTGCGCATGCGCCGCTACGTGTTCTCTGAGACTTTCGCAGCCATTGCGATGTCGGAGTATGCTTTGGCTACCGGCGACCAGAAGTATGCCGAGCGTGCCTTGCAGATCTTTAAGGACACCCAGCGTTTTCTCACTACTCCAGGTATCCTGCCTCCAAAGTTTGAAGAATCAGTGCAGTTGCAGAGCCACAGCATCATCATGATTCTCATCAATGTGGGTTCCTGCATCCGCAAGGTTATCAGCGACCCTAAGCTCACCGAGCAGATTGATGAGTCGATTGCTATGTTGAAGAAGTACTTCATCCACCCAGAGTTCAAGTGTCTCCTGGAGACCGTAGGAATGAACGGTGAGTTTGTGGATACCTGTATGGGTCGCACCATCAATCCTGGTCATTGCATCGAGACTTCTTGGTTTATCATGGAAGAGGCTAAGCTCAGAGGCTGGGACAAGGAGATAACCGATATGGCGCTGCAGATCTTCGACTGGTCTTGGGACTGGGGATGGGACAAGCAGTATGGTGGCATCATCAACTTCAGAGACTGCAGGAATCTTCCTGCGCAGGATTATTCTCAGGATATGAAGTTCTGGTGGCCACAGTGTGAAACCATCATCGCTTCGCTCTACGCTTACCTGGCTACGGGTGATGATGAGTACATCTACAAGCACCAGCGTATCAGTGAGTGGACCTATGCCCACTTCCCGGATGCAGAGTTCGGCGAGTGGTATGGTTATCTTCACAGAGACGGTACCGTGGCACAGCCTGCCAAGGGTAATCTCTTCAAGGGTCCGTTCCACATTCCGAGAATGATGATTAAGGCATACTCTTTGTGCCAGGAAATTTTGAACAAGGAAGTATAAACGAACAAAAAATGAGAAATATGATTTTTTCAGCAAACATAGGCAAGGCATTGTGCCTCGCTACGATGGGTATTACCCTGATGATGCCTGCACAGGTTGCTGCAGCAATCCCTGAAATGGCAGTTGAGGCTCAGGTTGTGAACGCTCAGGGCGGCATTACGGTCTTCCCGAACAGGGAAGCGCAGTATCGCATTCCTGCCATCGTAGAGTGTAAGTCGGGAAAGTTGATTGCGTTTACCGATCATCGTTACCACAATCAGGATATTGGTGGCGGCCGTCATCTCGACATTGTGATGAAGACCAGTATGGACAAGGGTGCTACCTGGAGTTCTCCTGAGCAGATGGTGGCAAAGGGTGGAAACGGTATCGCTACCAGTTTCGACTGCGCTCATGGCGATGCGGCTGTCGTAGTAGATAAGGAGAGCGGTAGAATTCTCCTGATGTGTGCATCGGGCGGCATCGGCTACTGGGAGTCTAAGCGTGGTCATCTCCTGATGATGGGTAGATACTACAGCGACGACGAGGGCAAGACATGGTATGGCGAGGAAGTGACCAAGCAGATTTACGACCTCATGCCAGAAGTGGAATCAGCCTTCTTTACCAGTGGTAGAATCTGCCAGAGTAAGCAGATTAAGGTAGGCAAGTACTATCGTGTATATACCGTGTTGTGTACCCGCAGCGGTAACCGCATTCTCTATAGCGACGATTTCGGTCAGACATGGAATGTTTTGGGCAAGAATGTAGCCGAGGCTGCTCCTCGTGGAGATGAAGCTAAGGTTGAAGAGTTGCCAGACGGCAATGTGTTGCTCAGCAGCCGTACAATGGGTGGACGCTACATCAATATCTATTCTTATGATGATAAGAAGACAGCTACAGGTTCCTGGGGCAAGGTAGTAGCTTCTGAAGCCCAGAATCTAGGTGTTGCTGCCCATAAGAACGCTTGTAATGGTGAGGTCCTCATAGTGGATGCCAAGAAAAACGGCAAGAAGGTGAAGCTGTTGCTTCAGAGTGTTCCTGTAGGTCCAGGTCGTACAAACGTAGGTATCTACTACAAGGCATTGGAGACTCCTGCTGATTATGCCACTCCAGAGGCGATTGCCAAAAACTGGGAAGGCTGCTATCAGCTGAGCAATACCACATCGGCTTACTCAACTATGGTTCAGGGCAAGAATGGAAGTATCTACTTTCTTTTGGAGGAGAATGCCTTTAAGAATCCGAAGACACAGACAGATGACTATTACGACATCCGATTCTATGACCTGAGCGTTGAGCAGATAACGAATAATAGATATAAATAATATTAACTAATTAATTATAATTTTACTACTTATGAAAATCAAAATCAAGCACCTTTTGATGATGCTGTTATGTATTTCAGTATCGTCGATGATGTTGGTTTCGTGCAGTGACGAAGACGAGAGCGTGATGGGCCCAGTTGCTATCAACTCATGTCAGTACACCGCTACGGAGGTGACACCTATTTGGACTTTGGTTCCTAATGACAATTGCGATGGCTACGTAATTAAGCTCTACAAGGGTACACGTGCCAACGTTGGTGACATGGTTGAGGAGAAGAAGCTCGACTATCGTACATGCAAGTGTACTTTCAGCGGTCTGACACCCAACACACAGTATGTCATTTCTACCCAGGCCATTCCAAGTGCAAAGAGTGGCTTCAGCAGTGCGCAGATTTACTGGAAGGAATTTACCACCAGTGCCCAGTAATGGTGTGATTAAAATCTAAACATGTGTAAACAGAGCAATATGAAAAATATTAACTTTAAACTCGGATTTGTGGCGATAGCTGTTACTGTATCTCCACTCGGCACATTTGCTACAACTGCCGGCAATCCAGCAGTTGTGAATTTATTACCCCCCCCTGCTGGTGTTACTTGCACTGGTGTAGTGCTCGATAATACGGGCGAGACCATTATTGGTGCCAGCGTACGTGTCGTAGGCACAAAACTTGGAACCGTCACCGACATTGACGGTAAATTTACCCTTGCTAATGTTGAAAAGGGATCAACACTCGTAATTTCTTATATAGGATATACTCCACAGCAGGTGAAGTTCAACGGCACTCCGTTGACTATTACTCTTAAGGAAGATGCCAAGGCACTTGACGAAGTTGTGGTAATGGGTTATGGTGTAGCTCAGAAGCGCACCAAGGTAACCAACTCTATCGCCAAGGTTAGTGAGAAAACCCTCACTGTAGGTGCCAACGCCAACCCTGCCCAGGCTCTTGCTGGTGCTGTATCGGGTGTTAAGGTGGACATCACTTCAGGTAGTCCTGCTGCAACTCCTTCTATCACCATCCGTGGTGGTTCTAACTACGACGGTGGTTCGAACGAACCTCTTATTATTGTAGACGGCGTAATCCGTAGTTCATTGTCTGATATCAACCCCAACGACATCGAGTCGATGGACGTGATGAAGGATGCTGGTGCCACTGCTCTTTATGGTGCCCGTGCTGGTAATGGTGTTATTATGATTACCACAAAGCAGGGTAAGAGTGGCAAGGCTAATGTGACATTCAACGCCAAGGTGGGCTTGAACTATTACAACCTTGGCTATAATATGTGCTCGGACGAGGATTACCTCTATTATTATCGTCTTGCTACACAGAACTGTGAATGGACATTGCCTGGCGGTAAGTATGCAGCCAACTATAACTCAAACCTTTATGGTACAAATACTCCCGGTGGTATTGGCCGTACAGAGTTGTCGCAGGGACAGTCGTACAACATTCTGCGCAAGACCGACGACAACGCTTATCTCTTGCAGAAGGGATGGAGCGAGATGCTTGACCCTGTAAGCGACAACTACATACTCTATCGCAACATCGACCCGCTGGAAGTTAACGGACGTTCTCCTTACATTACTCAGGACTATAATGCAAGCATCTCGGGTGGCAATGACCGTGGCCGCTACTACGCCAGCCTTGGTCTGTATGATGCCGATGGTTTCATCAAGGGCACATTCTACAAGCGCTATAACTTTGCGTTGACAGGCAGCTATAAGATTACAAAGTGGTTGGAGTCGAACTCAGTGTTCAACTACACCCGTGCCAACTGGCTGAATGACGATCCTTCTCTTAGCACTACATACTTCATGAACCGTGCTATGGCTTACAAGTTTGTACGTTATCGTGATGAGGATGGCAACGAATTGTATGGTACAAATAATCCTACAATCAACGTCAACGTAAACAAGGGCAACTTCGACCGTGACTATCAGAGCGACAAGTTCTCTATGACACAGTCGCTTACCGCTACGCTTTTGCCAGGACTTACATTGAAGGGTACTATGAGCTGGTTCTACAACGAGCAGTATGATGAGTCGTTCAACCACAAGTACATCACAAGTCAGGCTGGTGCTGTAAATCCTGACGGCAACAATGGCGTGAGCCGTAGCTATGATACAAGTGCTCAGTTCTTACGTTATTTCGACCAGACTTACAACCTTGTAGCTAACTTCAACCGTGTGTTCGCTGAGAAGCATACTGTAAACGTTATGGCAGGTACCGAGTTCTACAAGCGTCGCTATCGTGGATTCAACGCAAGTGGTTATAATGCTCCTACAGGCTACTTCCCAGGCCTTGGTCTTACTCAGAACGATGCTGATGTTCAGTCACGCAGTATGAGTTCGTGGCACAACGAAGAGGCTATCATGTCATATTTCGGCCGTGCAGAGTACGACTATATGGACAAGTATCTCTTTGCTGCTACATTCCGTGCCGACGGTTACTCACGACTGGTTAATAACAAGTGGGGTACATTCCCTGGTGTGTCAGGCGGTTGGGTGTTCAGCAAGGAGAACTTCTGGAACAAACTTGGTTTGGAGAACATCATCACCTATGGTAAGTTGCGTGCTTCTTACGGTATGAACGCCACTATCAACAGCTCATACCTTGGCTACTACACTCTTCAGGGTGCATATAGTGCCTACAAGTATGACGGTGCGTATGGCTACCGCATAAGCACACTGCCTAACCCGAACTTGAAGTGGGAGAAGACACGTACAGCTGAAGTAGGTCTTGACCTCGGTTTTCTCAACAACCGTTTCAACCTCGGTATGACTTACTACAACCGTCTGACAATGGACAAGTATTCAGCTCTGTCGTTGCCACGAACAACCGGCTTCTCTACCGTCACATACAACAACGGACAGTATCGCAATGCAGGTGTTGAGCTTGACTTTCAGGGAACATTGTTGCGCACACGTGATTTCCAGTGGACATTGAATGCCAACATCACCTACAACAAGAACACCATCGTGAAGTTGCCTGAGAACGGTTTGAAGAACAACCGTCAGGGCGGTTCAGAGGTGTACACAGGCAATGGCAACGAGACCCACTATGTAGGCGGCTATCAGGAAGGTCAGACTCCGGGCAGCTTCGTAGGTTACGGCGTTGTTAAGATGGCACGTTCGCAGGCTGATATTGATGCTCTTGGTGATTATGTTGATACAGGTACAACCAATGGTGCTGGAGTATATGCCAATGAGGCTGGTCGTCAGCGTCTTTTGGCTGCAGGCTACAAGAACATTGTGCAGCTTATGCCTGGTGACTTCATCTATGAGGATCGCAACGGCGATAACTGGGTTGAGTCAAAGGACCGCAAGGTGCTCGGTAACCTTACTCCGAAGTGGACAGGTGGTTTCAACACCACATTGACATGGAAGGGTCTGTCGCTCTATGCACGCTTCGATATGGGCTTCGACTTCCAGGTGTATGACTCTAACATAGCCTTCTGGCTTGGCGAGGGCCAGGGTGCAATGGCATTCAACGACGACGTACGCAACACATGGACACCAGACAACCCCGGTGCCAAGTATCCTCGCGTGGTATGGGCTTCGCAGTTCGGTACTGACAACTACATCCGTACCAACTCGTTCTTTACACAGAACGGTAGCTATTTGGCTTGCCGCGAGTTGCAGCTCTCATACGCTCTGCCAAAGAGCATCTGTGAGAAGTTGGCTTGTCAGGGTGTGACAGTATCTGTTACAGGACAGAATTTGGGTTACATCAAGTCGTGCACAATCCCATTGCCAGACCACACCACTTATACAAACGGTAACACAGCTGGTAATGGTGGTACATATAACGTGCCGCGTACACTGCTCTTCGGACTTAATGTCAAATTCTAAACAATGGTTATACACTATATTTAAATATTGATAAAGATATGAACAAATATATAAAGACATTGGCAATTGGCCTTATGACGGGAGCAAGCATGTTGACCACATCTTGCAATCTCGACTATAAGCCTATCGACAACTTCAGCGCCAACAATTTCTGGGGAAGCCAGACTGAGTTTGAAGGATTCATCACTGCCATTTCAAATCATTTCCGTTCCGCTGGTGCTTCTAACGTGTTGTTCAATGCAGGTGAGTTGCGTTCGGGAGTGTTCGAGATGGCAACAATCGACGGCTCAGGTATTATAAATAGTGAGCCTATACAGAACCTTTATGATGCCGACCATCCGCAGTTCAGCACTTTCGGTGGCTACTACGGCTTCATTGCTAATATCAACGAGCTTATCTATCGTTGCAACAATACCAACGTGCTCAGCGACAAGGTGAAGAACGGATTGCTCGGTATGGCATACGGCTATCGTGCTTTCTACTATTTCCAAATGTATCGTATGTATGGCGGCGTAGTATTGCGCATCGAGCCTGATGTGATTCTTGGCAACTATGAGGCAACTCTGCTCTACAAGGGTAGAAGTACTGCTGAACAGACATTGAAGCAGATAAAGGATGACATACAGAAGTCGTTGGAGTACTTCGCTCAGACCGACTATGTATATAAGAGCGCAAGCAAGGACTACTACTGGACAAAGGCTGCCACAGAGATGCTTGCCGGTGAGGTTTATCTTTGGTCGGGTAAGGTTGACACAGACGACCATCAGGCTAATCCTGCTGATGTGGCTACAGCTGCCACCTACTTCAACAACGTGATAAACAACTATGGTTTCGAGTTGCAGGATGATTTCTACAGCGTGTGGACAAAGCCTCATAACAAGGAGTCGATATTCAGCGTGTGCTATAGCAGCGAGAACGACGGTGTTTACTACACCAATCCTCCATATATGTTGCTTTGGGCAAGTACAACTGGTACCTCATACCTCAACTATTGGAGCAATATGGACCAGGAAGGCTGGGGACATGTTAAGGGTGTAGCCAACCGCTTTGGTCAGTGGTATGATAAGGAGACTGGCAAGTCGGCTAATATAGAGATTTGGGACAAGACTAAGTTCGGTCCTTGCCGTTACACTTACAAGAACTCACTCTACTATCAGTTTGACGAGAAAGACTCACGTGTGAATATGTTCTATCCGCAGTGGAATCTCACTAAGGAGGAGCGTGACAACAATGTTAAGTATCTTGAGAACTTCGACCCGAAGGACGGCAAGCATAAGTTGGCTGGTACATTCGTTTGCAAGTTCCGTCCATCAATACCTAACGGCAGCACATACTACACAATGGTTGTTGACATGCCTATCTATCGTTTGGCTATGGTTTATCTGTATGCCGCTGAATGTGCCAACTATGCTGGCGACAACACAGCCATGATGAAGTACATCAACAAGGTGCGCGAGCGTGCTTATGGCAGCAACTGGGATGAGAACGTTTATGGCTACAAGGCAGGCGACTTCAAGGCCAACGAGACCGCTCTGATGCGTGAGTGGGACAAGGAGTTCGTAGCTGAGGGCCAGCGCTGGTGGAACCTCCGTCGTCTGACCACCGTTAAGGGTGGTTCGCAGAAGGATCACTTCGTATTCCAGCCAGAGGGATGTCTCGGCTTCGGTCTTGACACAGCCAAAAATCCATGGATGGTTGACATCAACGGCAACCTTATAGAGACAAATGTTCCTGTACTGAATGGAACAACCCAGGATGAGCACCTGCTCCTCTGGCCTCTCGACAAGGGCTTGTTGGGCTCAGACGCGGAATTGGCTGACCAGCAGAACCCAGGCTACTAAGAAGCCTGCATAAAAGTAAAATAGGAATATAAATAAAAGACGCTACATTCTATGCCAACAACTCTTTCGTAGGCAGCGATGCAAATGTCATTGAGGCTGTGTTGAAGGAGAGATGCCGCGAGTTCCTTTTCGAGGGCAAGCGTTGGTACGACCTCCGACTGATGGGTGCTGAGTATGTTACCAAATATACCTCTGCTCAGGCAAGCAAATTGTTGTGGCCTATCGACGAGAATACACTTGGCTTGAATAGCAAGTTGCACCAGACTCCTGGTTATGAAAGATAAGACAGAAAATGGTAATGCCTTAAAGGCACATCATCTTGTTTGATTATATATAAAAAGGTAGAGGGGAGTCAAATCCCCTCTCCTTTATCCCTTTTTCGGTATGCAGCTCTTCTCTCTATCATTGATATGATTTCATCCATTTAATTCAACCTAATTATGAATCGTTTCTTTCTATTTTTGTTATCTATATTTTGGTGTATGGCTGGCATTAGTGCCAATCATCCATCTTCATTGTTGCCTCTGCCGCAGAAGTACAGCTTCAATGGCAAACAGGTTAACGCCAAAATGGCGGTAGAAGAAAGAATTGTAGCCCAAATTGATGGAGCGAAATTTCAAGAGGAGGCTTACCATCTGTCTATTACTCCTAAGAAGATCATTCTGGAGGCTACTACTCCTAAGGGTATGTATTGGGGACGGCAGACACTAGAACAATTGAAATACACTAAAAACAAAAAGACTTGGGTGCCACAGTGTGACATCACCGACTGGTCTGCCTTCCGCATCCGTGGCTTCATGCACGATGTGGGCAGAAGCTACATTCCTGTAGAGGAACTGAAGCGTGAAATCAGTCTCCTCAGCAGATACAAGATCAATGTCTTCCACTGGCATCTCACCGAAAACCAGGCTTGGCGACTGGAATGCAGGAAATATCCGCAGCTCAATGCGCCTGAAAACATGGAGCGTGAGAAGGGTAAGTTCTATACCCTGGATGAGGCTCGCCAGCTGGTGGAATTCTGCAAGCAGCACCAGGTGCTCCTGATTCCGGAAATCGATATGCCGGGCCACAGTGCTGCCTTTGAGCGTACCTTCAAGACCGATATGCAGAGTGAGCAGGGCACGCAGATTCTGAAAGATATCATCGATGAGGTATGTGCTACTTTTGATGTACCTTATCTCCATATAGGAACCGACGAGGTTCAGTTCACCAATCCGGATTTCGTTCCGATGATGGTGAAATACATTCGCGACAAGGGCAAGAAGGTCATCTCCTATAACCCTGGCTGGAACTACAAGCCGGGTGAAATCGACATGACGCAGCTCTGGAGCTATCGTGGAAAGGCACAGAAGGGCATCCCTGCCATCGACTGCCGCTACCACTACGCCAACCATTTCGATACCTACGCCGACCTGGTGGCGATGTTCAACAGCCGCATCTACAACCAGCCTGAGGGCAGCGACGATCTGGCTGGCTGCATTGTAGCCTTCTGGAACGACCGCTTCATAGACAATACCTCTCAGCTGCTGGCTGAGAATAATTTCTATCCTTATATGCTCACCCTGGCAGAACGTGCCTGGCGTGGAGGCGGCAACTGCTATTTTGATGGCAAGGGCACCCTGCTGTGGGAAGACGAGCCTGAGCAGTTGGCTGCATTCAGGGAATTTGAACACCGCCTGCTGTGGCAGAAGAAGACCTGGCTGAAGGAGGTTCCCTTCCCATACGTTTGCCAGACCCAGAGCGAGTGGCAGATTACCGATGCCTTCCCTAACGGAGGCGACTTGACCAAGGTGTTCCCACCCGAGCAGCAGGAAGATTCCGTCTATCAGTATGAGGGCAAGACTTACAAGACCCGCAAGATCATCGGCAACGGCATCTATCTGCGCCATGTATGGGGCACGCTGGTTCCCGGCTTCTATGCCAATCCGCAGGAGAACCACACCGCTTACGCCACCCGCTGGATTTATTCTCCTAAGGAAAGAAAGGCGAAGCTGGCGCTGGAGTTCCAGAACTACAGCCGTTCGGAAAGCGACCTGGCTCCCCGTCAGGGCACCTGGGATTACAAGTGCAGCCGTGCCTGGATCAACGGCAAGGAAATCATGCCTCCTGTATGGGAAAACACGAACACCGAGCGCTCTAACGAGATTACGTTGAAGAATGAGAATTACATGTCTCGTCCGGCGATAGATATCACCCTGAAGAAGGGATGGAACAAGCTGATGCTGAAGCTTCCTGTCGGCAAGTTCTCCTCTAAGGAGACCCGACTCGTGAAGTGGATGTTCACGGCAGCGCTGGTTGATGAATAAAAGTACCGGCTCTGGTTGATAAATAAAAGTATTATGAGATAAGATAGGTTTATATCTATGTTGTATGGTAAGTTAAAGTTTCCTAGTAGAGTGTTGGCAGCAGTTTTGCTGTCGGCACTCTCGATGGGGCTCCAGACTGTGAATGCAGCCCCAAAGAAAAAAGCTGCCCCAAAAGTAAAGGTGGCTTGTGTTGGTAACAGTATTACCTATGGTACAGGTATCCAGGATAGAGAACATTTCTCTTATCCTGTGCAACTTCAGAAGATGTTGGGCGACAAGTACCTGGTAGGTAACTTCGGTAAGCCGGGTGCTACCCTGTTGAAGCATGGACACCGTCCGTACATGCAGCAGGAAGAGTACAGACAGGCAATGGCGTTCAAGGGAGATATTGCTGTCATCCATTTGGGTATCAACGATACGGACCCAAGAAACTGGCCTAACTATCGTGATGAGTTCGTGAAAGATTATCTTTCCCTGATGGACTCTCTGCGTTCCGTGAATCCGAAGGTACGCTTTATTCTGGCTCGAATGACTCCGATTGCCCACCGCCATCCCCGTTTTATCTCGGGTACCAAGCAGTGGCATGATGAAATACAGGAGGCTATCCAGGTGGTAGCAAAGGTGAGTGGAGCGGAAGTGATTGATTTCCATGCTCCTCTCTATCCTTATCCTAATCTGTTGCCGGATGCTATCCATCCGAATGCGGAAGGTGCCGGCATCCTGGCTAAAACCGTTTATGGCGGTATTACTGGAAATTATGGCGGACTTCAACTGTCCGATCTCTATACGGATGATATGGTATTGCAGCGTAATGTGCCGCTCGATATCCATGGCATCGCCAATACGGGCGAGAAGGTGATGGTAAGCATTGCCGGACAGAAAGCCTCTGCCATTGCCAACAACCGTGGCGAGTGGAGTGTTACCCTGCAACCTCTGCAGGTAGGTACTGATTATACGCTGACCATTCAGGCAGGCAAGCAGAAGAAGGAGTTCCGCCATGTGGCTGTAGGTGAGGTCTGGTTGTGTTCGGGACAGTCGAATATGGCATTCCGATTGAATCAGGCTGCTACCGGCAAGCGAGACATCGCTCAGGCTGATGACCCTGATTTTCGACTTTTCGATATGAAGGGAAGATGGGAGACCTATGATGTGGCTTGGCCGGCATCCTGTCTGGATTCCCTGAATCATCTGCAGTATTTCAAGCCTACTGCCTGGAAGAAGGTTTCTCCGGAAACTGCAGCCCAGTTCTCTGCCGTAGCTTATTATTATGGTAAGATGTTGCGGGATAGTCTGAAGGTGCCTGTGGGATTGATCTGCAATGCTATCGGCGGTGCTCCTACGGAAGCCTGGGTAGATAGAAACACCTTGGAAACCCAGTTCCCGGCTATCTTGAGAGACTGGTTGCACAATGACTTTATACAGGATTGGGTAAGAGGCAGGGCTGCCAGGAATCTCACCCACGATGCTACACATCTCGGTCGTCATCCATATGAGCCATGTTATCTCTACGAGAGTGGTATCCTGCCTTTGCAGCAGTATCCTATCAAGGGAGTGATCTGGTATCAGGGTGAATCGAATGTCCACAATATGGATGCTCACGAACAACTCTTCCGCCTTCTGGTGGATAGTTGGAGAAGCAATTGGAAGAATCCTGAGATGCCTTTCTATTTCGTGCAGTTGTCTAGCCTGAACCGTCCTTCCTGGACCTGGTTCCGTGACAGTCAGCTCCGATTGATGAAATCCATCCCGAATACCGGAATGGCGGTGTCTTCCGATCAGGGAGATTCGCTCGATGTGCATCCTACGAACAAGCAGCCGGTAGGTGAACGTCTGGGTCGCTGGGCTTTGAACCAGACCTATGGTCATGGCGTAACCCCATCGGGTCCTATATATAATAAGGTGGTAAGAGAGGGCGAGTCGCTGGTGGTTTCATTTACCTATGGCGATGGTCTCCGTACTTCCGACGGCAAGGCTCCATCCTGCTTCGAGATGGCTGAGGAAGATGGTCTCTTCTATCCTGCACAGGTGAAGATTGAGGGAAACAAGGTTCGAATCACTTCACCAGAACTCAAGAAGCCGAGATTTGTAAGATATGCATGGCAACCTTTCACACGTGCCAATCTGGTAAACCAGGACGGTTTGCCGGCATCTACATTCCGGGGAGAAATCAAAACGAGCATCAAGTCCCTGTTTGGCTTCCCTTCTGGTGAGGCTGGCTATGAGCTTGGTGTCTCAGCTTGTTATTCCGGATTCATCGGCGACTACCTGATAGTGGCTGGTGGCTGCAATTTCCCTGAACCTGGAAAGAAGAAGTACTATTCGGGTATCTATGCAGCGAAAGTGTCAGGCAACGAGGAAACCTTACATTGGGAGATGATAGGCAACTTGCCTGAACCTGCTGCTTATGGTGGAGTAGTAACCTCTGGTGATAGCCTGGTTCTGGTTGGTGGATGCAATACCGAACATAGTCTGAAAACTGTCTTGAGTATCCATTTGGACAAGAAGAGCGGCAAACCGATATTGAAATCCTTGCCAGCCCTGCCTTGTACGGTAGATAACATGGGCGTCTGTCTGATGGACAATCGTCTGTTTGTTGTGGGGGGCAATCAGGATGGTCATCCTTCCGCTTCCGTTCTCACCTGTGAACTCGGAAAGAGTCAGGAATGGAAAAAGGAAACGGAAATGATTGGCGAACCGAGAGTTCAACCGGTCTGCGCTGCCTATGATGGCAAACTCTATGTCTGGGGCGGCTTCTATCAGAATGGCAAGTCAAGCATCGTTGCCACATCGGGATTGCGTTATCTTCTCCAGGGCAAATGCTGGAATCCGCTTCCGGCACCCCGTAATGGCGAAGGCAAGGAACTCACCTTGACGGGCGCTACTGCCATGCTGGCTGTGAGTCCCGACGGTGAAGCCCAGATTATCTGCGCCGGAGGCGTGAACCGTGATATCTTCTGGGATGCCATCAGCGGAACCTATTCCAAGGTGGCACAAGCTGATTATTTGAAGAAGGACATTTCGTGGTATCAGTTCAACGGTTGTCCTTTGACATATCAACTGAAAACTGAACGCTGGGAAATTCTTTCCCACCAAACCCCTCTACTGGCTAGAGCGGGAGCCCAAGTGGCAATGCGAAAACATACATTATATTATATTGGCGGTGAATTGAAGCCTGGTCTTCGTTCACCCGGTATAGTTCAGTTAGATTTACGTTAATTAATGATTCTACCAGTGTGGTATGATAGTCTGGCGAGGCTTCATCCACACTGGTTTTTCTATTTGATGAAGGTTTGTTGCAAAATGAAAGTTAAAACCCTTATTTTTCTTTTATTTTGTATTGTGTTTCTTGAAATGAGTTATCAAATAGAAAGAAAGCTAAAATAATAAAAGCAAAAAGTAAGTAAATAACTATTTAATTAATCAAATTGTCGTACCTTTGCACTCGAAAACGAACAATATGTAATTTAAATAATAGGAGAGATTAACATGAAAAAGATCGAAGCAATTATCCGCAAGACGAAATTTGAGGATGTAAAGGAAGCTTTGCTTGCCGCCGACATTGAGTGGTTCTCTTACTACGATGTAAGAGGAGAGGGCAAGATGCGACAGGCTCGTATCTATCGTGGTGTCATGTATGATACCAGCAGTATTGAGCGAGTGTTATTGAATGTTGTCGTGCGCGACAAGAACGTAGAGAAAACAATTCATGCCATCCAGGAGGCAGCCCGTACCGGCGAGATTGGTGATGGTCGAATCTTTGTAATTCCTGTAGAGGATACCGTAAGAATCCGTACAGGTGAAAGAGGCGACATCGCTCTTTATAATGCGGAGCAGGAAAAATAAGATGTGGAAGGGAGGAGAGAGATTAGTTTTCAGATTGTATCAACACTTTAAAGATTTTGTGTTATGAGTGTACAGGATTTAGGAATTTCATTAGATACCGTATGGATGCTCTTGGCAGCCATGTTGGTCTTTTTCATGCAGCCGGGATTCGCCCTCTGCGAGGCGGGCTTTACCCGTAGTAAAAACACCGCGAACATCTTGTTTAAGAACTTCGTTGACTTCATGATCGGTTCGGTTCTTTTCTGGTTCGTAGGTTTTGGATTTATGTTTGGTAGCGATGGTGCCGGATTCATCGGTATGCCTAACTTCGGCGACCTTTCTTTCTATAAGAATGCAGCTGGTCTTCCTACAGAAGGCTTCCTGATGTTCGAGACCGTATTCTGCGCTACCAGTGCTACCATTGTTTCAGGTGCCATGGCAGAACGTACCAAGTTCTCCATGTATTGCATCTATTCATTCTTCATCTCATTGATTATCTACCCTGTAGAAGGTCACTGGACATGGGGTGGCGGCTGGCTTTGCAATGCTGATGCCGGTTCATTTATGATGGACACCTTTGGTGCTGCCTTCCATGATTTTGCAGGTTCTGCCATTGTACATAGTGTTGGTGGTGTCCTCGCCTTTGTAGGTGCTATCTGCTTAGGCCCTCGTTTGGGTAAGTACCGCAACGGCAAGAGTATGGCTATCCCTGGTCACAACCTGATGGCTGCTGCCCTCGGTGTATTCATCCTCTGGTTCGGATGGTTCGGATTCAACCCTGGTTCTCAGCTCGCTGCTTCTGGTGAGGTTAACCGTGTTGCTATCAGCCACGTATTCCTGACCACCAACCTGGCTGCTGTCTGCGGTGGTTTGGGTACTATGTTTACATCTTGGATCAAGTATGGTAAGCCATCATTCTCATTGACATTGAATGGTATTCTGGCAGGTTTGGTAGCTATCACAGCCGGTTGCGACTTGGTTAGTCCATTGGGTTCAGCCATCATTGGTCTTCTGGCAGGTATCATCCTGGTATTCTCTATCGAGTTCATCGATACCAAGCTTCATATTGATGACCCTGTAGGTGCTAGTTCTGTACATGGTGTATGTGGTATCTTCGGTACCTTGATGACAGGCCTCTTCGCCCTCGATGGCGGTGCCTTCTACGGTGGCGGTTTCGGTTTCTTCGGAGCTCAGTGCTTCGGTATCCTCGTTATCGACCTTTGGGCAGCTGCAACAGGTATCATCCTCTTCTGGGGTATCAAGAAGATCTGTGGTCTCCGTGTTGACAAGCGAATCGAGGAGGAAGGTCTCGATATCTACGAGCATGGTGAGAGCTGCTACAACTAAGGTACTTTCATATATTGACGAGAGAGATTATTGATAAAAGTTTTGGTAGGCAGAATTATTATTAGTAATTTTGCAGCCAAAACTTTTTAAAACAGGAATGTATCACATAAAAAGAGAGATTATGAAGAAGATTTTAGATATGAAGAAGATGGGTGCCTTGGCACTCGGTTTTATGGCTTTTGCTCCTGCTGCCATGGCGCAGGACGAGGTAGAAACTTCTATCGGTGCTGATATCGTTAGCCAGTACTACTGGCGCGGTCAGAATTTGGGAGCCGTTTCCCTGCAGCCTACCTTGGGTGTCGGATACAAGGGATTGTCTCTTACTGCCTGGGGAAGTGTAGGTCTTTCTCAGCCGGAAGATACCAAGGAGTTTGATCTTACCTTGGCATACGAGACGGGTGGTTTCCATATCGGCGTAACCGATTACTGGTTCAACTCTCCTAACGAGAAGTATTTCGCTTACAAGGCTCACGAAACTTCTCATGTTTTCGAGGCAAATGTAGGTTATGACTTCGGTCCGCTTGCCTTGAACTGGTATACCAACTTCGCCGGCAACGATGGAGTCAACAAGGATGGTGACCGTGCTTATTCATCTTATCTCGAGGCTACCGCTCCATTCAAGTTGGGTGGTTGCGACTGGGAGGCAAGCATTGGTGCTGTGCCATTTGCTACAACCTTCTATGGGGATGCCAACGGTTTTGCCGTAACCCACGTAGGTGTCAAGGCAACGAAGGATATCAAGATTACCGATTCCTTCTCTGTTCCTGTCTTTGCTCAGGTAGCTGCTAACCCTAGCACAGAGAAAGCTTATCTGGTAGTAGGTTTCACCCTGCAGCCATAAAGTGAGGTCATTTTTTCAGTTAGCATAAATATAAGGGAGTGTGTCATAAACTTATGGCACACTCCCTTTTTCCTCCATTTTACAATGCCATACTGCAAGAACTGTGAAGAAACTGAAAATAAAGCCTCAGAAAGACAAAGATAAGAGAATATTTTGTATCTTTGCATAAAATATATATGGAGGAAAAGAATATGGCAAACATCAAACGAAGAAGACTGCCGGTAGGCGTACAGTCTTTCAAGAAAATCAGGGAAGAGGGATACGTCTATGTTGATAAGACAGACATCGTCTGGGAGTTGGCAAACTATGGTGACCAGTATAACTATCTGAGCCGCCCTCGCCGATTCGGCAAGTCTGTGCTCGTAGATACTCTGGAAGCTTATTTCCGCGGCAGAAAGGAACTCTTTGAAGGTCTCAAAATCATGGATATGGAAGATGACTGGAAGCAATATCCAGTCATCCGACTCGACATGAGCCGTGGAGGAGCCAGCGCTGAAGGAATCCGCTCGTATCTCAATCTGTGCTTTAAGTCGTATGAACAAAAGTATGCCATAACGCCTGATCCTACCGCGCAACTTGCCGATCGCTTTGATGCCATCATTACCACAGCTTATCGGCAGTCTGGCATGCAGGTTGTCGTACTCATCGATGAATACGACTCTCCGCTGCAGCATTCCTGGAAAACTCCTGAGCATGAAGAATGTACCAATGTGTATCGAAACGTGTTCGCCATTTTGAAGGCTGACGATGAGTACGAGCGCTTCGTCTTTATCACCGGCATCACCAAGTTTACGCAGATTTCCCTGTTCTCTGCACTCAACAATCTGACCAATATCAGTTTCCTGCCACAGTATGCCTCTCTTTGCGGTATCACGGAAGAGGAAATCAGCGAGAATTTCATGCCAGAGTTGGAGAAAATGGCGGAAGTGAATGGTTGGACTCTGCAGCAGACCCATGACAAACTGAAGGAGTATTATGATGGGTATCACTTCAGCCGTAATAATATGGTAGATATTTATAATCCTTTCAGTCTCATCAATGCGTTGAATTCGAAGAATTTGGCTAATTTCTGGGCTGCATCCGGAGCTACTTCCCGACTTCCTAAGTTTATCACCAATGCAGAGTTGAGTTTGGGTGATTTTGAGAATTGCCGTGTTCTGCGCAACATCCTGGAGACGTCGGATGTAACGGGTGGTGGACCGGCCTTGTTCCTTTATCAGTCGGGCTATCTCACCATCAAGGATAGTGATGAGTTCGGCTATGTTTTGGGATTCCCTAATGAAGAGGTGAAGCAGGCGCTCTACGAAACCGTGCTCCCAGCTCTGACTATGCGAGAGATGGGAGACATTCAGTCGTTGCAGGCCAATCTGTATATGCAGTTGGGCACCGGGCAGTTGCCGGATGCGATGAAGTCATTGAAGGCATTGGTTGCCGATGTGCCTTATAGCAACAAGAAGATGGCTTCCATGGATATGGAGGAGCGCTATCGTCTGGTCATCAGTACGATTTTCAATGCCATCGGTTTGAAGGTTGAAGTAGAGCACATGCTTTCCACGGGCAGGATAGATGTTGTGGCAACTACTTCTCGCTATATCTATGTGATAGAACTGAAATTGAGAAACAATGGTGGCAAGGAAGCTGCCGTTCGCCAGATTATCGATTGTCGCTATATGGAGCCTTTCAAGGCTGACAGGCGAGAGGTGATAGGACTCGGAATCGAACTTGACGAAGAAGGCAAGGGATTGATTGATTGGAAAGTGGCAGAAGAAGAATAGAAATGGCATATTTGACGCCAGTTAGCATAAATATAAATGCCGATAGTTCTGAAACAGCAGAAACTATCGGCATTTTCTTTATATATAATAATGTGTATTACAAGTTGTTCAGCAAGTCTGCCTTGCCATCATTGATCAGCTTGATGACCAACTCTCCGAAGAGGGTATTCTGCCATGCGAACCAAGGTCGGGTGTATTTAGAAGCATCGTCCTTGTGGAAAGACTCATGGATGAATCCCATACCGGCATCCGTATTCAACAGCATCTTCATGCAGAAGCGGATCTCGTCATCGCTCTGTGCGGTGAAGCACTTCATCATGATAGACATAGGCCAAGGCATGTCGTAGCCGATGTGTGGACCACCGATACCTTCGCCAGCCTTGCCACGGAAGAAGCAAGGATTGTCCTCGCTCCAAACGAAACGGCGGGTATTCTGGTAGATAGGGTCGTTCATAGGAACATCACCCATATATCCCATACCCAGGAGAGAAGGAACGTTGGAATCGTCCATCAGGAGCTGATTGCCGAAACCATCTACCTCGTAAGCATAGATCTTGCCATACTTAGGATGGTTGTAGATAGCATATTTCTGCAGAGCAGTATGTACCTCATCAGCAAGACTGCTGCAATCCTGCGCAATCTTCAAGGCTGCATCTTTCTTTGCTGCATCCTTCTCTGCCACGTGCTTCAATATCTCTGCTGCCTTGTTCATGGAAGAAACTGCCATGAAGTTGGATGGAATCAGGAATGGAAGGATGGTGGCATCATCAGAAGGACGGAACATAGAAGCAATCAGTCCTACCGGTTTTACCGGAGCACCGAAGCCGTCCCAACCGATGGTATCGAAGGCACGGTCAGAAACACGGGTAAAGTGATAAGCCTTGGCTGTCACCTTGCGCTGCTGCTCGTGGAAGGTCTTCAGGATATTCTCGATAGCCTTCATCCATACCTCGCCGAAAATAGAGTCATCGCCTGTCACCTTCCAGTATTCGTAGGCCAGACGGATAGGGTAGCAGAAGGAGTCGATTTCATATTTGCGCTCGAATACATCCGGCTGCATCTTGGTGTGGTCTTTCTGCCAGCCGGCACCGGTAGGACCATCATTGAAGGCATTGGCGTAGCGGTCGATGTTGATGCACTTCAACTGGCGGAGAATCACACCCTTCAGCATCTTCTTCAACTTCTCGTCCTTGTTGGCGAGGGCTACGTAAGGCCATACCTGGGCACCTGAGTCGCGGAGCCACATGGCTGGAATATCACCGGTATATACGAATGTATCATCATCACCATTTTCGAGCACACGGTAGTGAACGGTACTCTCCAGGGTGTTAGGATAGCAGTTGGCAAACATCCACGCCAGCTTTGGATTCTTCTTCAGGAGTTTCTGTACTTCCTTGATCTTCTTCTCTACAGCTGTAGAAGTGAAGAGACGGTCCTCTACAGGAGGACGCTTTGACTCATATTTGCCATTCACTGGGGTTACCACCTTGGTATAGCGTGCATGCACATCTACCTCAGCATTCTCCTGAGCCATAGCGCTCATAGAGGCAAGAAGAGCCAATGTTAAAATAGTCTTTCTCATTATTTATATTTTTGTTAGTTAGTGCTTGATTCTTATGGACGGTCAGCAGGACGGGTTCCCCACTTCGATGGCTGGTTGCCCATCTGCAGTTCGAGGGTGCCGCCCTTCATGATGTCGTTGTACATGATGTATGACTTGCTGTATGGCTTGCCGTTCAGCTTCGCAGACTGCACGTACATGTTTTCCTTGCTGTTGTTCTTGCAGACGATGTTGAAGGTCTTGCCCTTGCCCACGTTCAGTTCTGCCTTGTCGAAGATAGGGCTGCCGATGATGTACTTGCCGCCGGCTGGCTCTACCTGATAGAGACCTACGGAAGAAAGCACATACCATGCTGACATCTGACCTACGTCCTCGTTGCCGCTCAAACCGTCGAAGTCATCCTTGTACATCTCGTCCAGGGTCTGTCTGAGCAGACGGGCAGCCTTCCAAGGCTGACCTACATAGTTGTACATGTAGAGAACATGATGGCTAGGCTCATTGCCATGGGCATACTGACCGATCAGACCAGAGATGTCTGGAGAAGCATTGGCGCCCATCTCACCGGTAACGATGAAGAGAGAGTCGAGCTTGGTCACGAACTTCTTTTCATTGCCGAAGAGCTTCACGAGTCCGTGAACATCATGTGGAACCAGCCAGGTATATTGCCATGCATTTCCCTCGGTATAGTCATCTTCACGATGCTCTGCAGAGAATGGGTTGAAAGGAACACGGAACTTGCCGTCGGAACCCAGACCACGCATAAAGCCGGTCTTCTTGTCGAAGTACTTGCTGTAAGCCTTTGATCTGTTCTCGAAATACTTGGCATCTTCCTTCTTGCCCAGCATGCGAGCCACCTTTGCCACACAGGCATCAGCCAGCGCGTATTCCAGACCCTTGGCTACGGTTTCCTTGGTAGGCTCCTTGTCGTATGGCAGATAACCATACTTCTTGAGCAATCCCAAACCACGCTCATCGAGCATAGCCGACTTCTTCATAGCCTCGTAGGCTCCTTCCTTATCCTTCACATAGCCCTTCAGTACCATATCGGCAAGAATAGGAATGCCAGGGTTGCCCACCATACAGTTGGTTTCGTTACCCATCAGATGCCATACTGGCAACTTGCCCTGCTGGCGATAGATATTGATGAAGGTGCTAGCCATATCTGGCAACATGTCGGTATGGATCATGGTCATCAGTGGATGAGCTGCACGATAGGTGTCCCAGAGTGACAAGGTGGTATAATTGGTGAAGTTACCGTCATAGACCTTACCGTCGGCACCGCGATACTGACCATTGACATCTGAGAAGACAGATGGAGCGGTCATGGTATGATACATGGCTGTGTAGAAGATGCGGCGGGAGATAGAATCGCTGGTCTCGATGTTCACCTTAGCCAATTCCTTGTTCCAGGCAGCATCTGCATCAGCTACTACCTGACGGAAATCCCAGCCCGGAATCTCTTTCTCCAGGTTCAGCTTGGCATTCTCTGCACTCACAGCCGACAAACCGGTCTTTACCAACAAAGGCTTGGTGACATCAGCAGCGGTAATCAGCCATCTGCCGGTGCCCAGTGGCTTCACGGTAACAGGCTGGGAGAATTCTGCGAAGAAGAATGCCTTCTGGTCGTTCGCCCATCCCTTTGAGAAACGGTGACCAGCCACGGTGGTAGCTGTGGTGTTATCTACATTGAAGTCTTTGGCTGCATCCCAACCGATACCCTGTTTCAGGTCGAGTACCAACTGTGCCTGCTGTGCATCGGCACCGAAGGTATAGCGCTGGAAGCCGGCACGCTGGGTAGCGGTCAGCTCTACCCATACATTAGGCTGTTGCAGTTTGACTGCATAGTATCCAGGACGCACGTTCTCGTTGTCGTGACTGAACTTGATTTCTTTCTGGTTGCCATCTACTACGGGCAGGAAAGCCACGTCACCCAAGTCACCGATACCAGTACCGCTCAGGTGCTGGTGTCCGAAACCGATGAGGATGGAGTCAGAATGATGATAGCCGGAGCACCAGTCCCATCCGCGGGATGGTTCTGTTGGACCTAGCTGGACATATCCGAACGGAACGTTGGCTCCGAGGAAAACGTGTCCATGTCCACCTGTTCCGATTCGGGGGTTGACAAACTGGGTTAGCTTGCCCGACTTAGCCTGTTGAGCAAGCGATACCTGAGAGTAGCCGCCGGCTAGCACGCAGGTCATCATTAAAAGATTTATAATTCTCTTTCTCATAATGCTATAGTAACATCTACGGAATAATTGAATAAATTAGGTTATTTGTAATAAAACTAATAATACTGCAAAGATACGAAAAAAATGGGAAAAACGGCACTATTCTATATATTTTTTAACTAAACTTTCATTGTATTGATGGGGGATTGCAAATCCCCCCAGGGGTGGTCGAACCTTTTTAGACGGCGGATTTCAAATCCGCCGGAACGCCTAACGGTGTTTACTCATACGCCCTGAAAGGGCAGAAGCTCCTAGCCCAGGGCACCGCCCTGGGTGTAGTGGTTGGTGCAATGCGCCCTGTAAGGGCAAAAGCTTTAAAATACGAAGCAAATTCAAAGCTTTTGCCCTTACAGGGCGACAGGTTTCCGTTTATAATACCCAGGGCGGTGCCCTGGGCTAGGAGCTTCTGCCCTTTCAGGGCGTATGGATTTCTGCGGAATTAATACTTTTATCTTGTTTTTCTCTCTTTGTGTTATTTTGAAATAAATAATATTGTTTGTACTTTCAAAATGAAAGTTTAAGCGTGTTAATACGTGCTGATATGTAATTATCTACCTTTTCTTAAGACAAAAGGTAATGGAAATCTTTCGTATATTGACAAAAAGTAGTAATTTTGCAGCCGAAACATAACAAAATGTTATTTGTTTTAGGTAAAAAGAGATAAAAATAACCGTAAAAGAAAGGAAAAGATATTATGTGTGGAATCGTATCTATCTTCAATATTCAGGAGCAAACTCCTGAATTGCGACAGCAAGCACTTCGTATGAGTCAGAAGATTCGCCATCGCGGACCAGACTGGAGCGGAATCTACTGTGGTGGTTCTGCTATCCTGGCACATGAGCGTCTGAGCATTGTTGACCCGGAAAGTGGTCGCCAACCTTTGTTTGCACCAGACAAAAAACAGGTGCTTGCCGTAAACGGTGAGATTTATAATCATCAGAATATCCGTGCCCGCTTTGCCGGTAAATACCAGTATCAGACCGGTTCCGACTGCGAGGTGATTCTTTCTCTCTATCGTGAGATGCGAGCAGATTCCGACTTTGATACCTTAATATATAAAGGTGAGGATGCGCTCCACGCCCGTATCACCAAGATGCTTGAAGAGCTGAACGGTATCTTTGCCTTCGCCCTTTACGATGCTGAGCGTGATGAGTTCCTCATTGCCCGCGACCCTATCGGCGTAATTCCTCTTTATATTGGTTATGATAAAGATGGAAAAGTGCTGGTGGCAAGCGAGTTGAAGGCTCTGGAAGGTCAGTGCGACCATTACGAGCCATTCCTCCCAGGTCATTATTATTATAGCAAGAACCCTGGCATGAAGCGTTACTATACCCGTGATTGGTTTGAATACGCTGCCATGCAGAAGAAATATCAGATTGATGATAAGAAGAAGGCTGAAGCCCAGCTGAAGGATGCGGAAACTCAGGAGAAAGCTGCGGTAAAGGAAATCCATGATGCCCTTGAAGCATCCGTCAAGCGCCAGCTGATGAGCGATGTTCCTTACGGCGTATTGCTGAGTGGTGGTCTCGATTCTTCCGTCATCTCTGCCGTAGCCGAAAAATTCTCTTCTACCCGTGTGGAGAACGGTGGCGAAACCAAGGCATACTGGCCTCGACTTCACTCCTTTGCCGTTGGTTTGAAGGGTGCGCCTGATTTGGCAAAGGCACGATTGGTTGCCGAGCACATCGGTACCGTGCATCATGAAATCAACTACACCATCCAGGAAGGTCTGGATGCCATCCGTGATGTCATCTACTTCATCGAGACCTACGATGTGACCACCGTTCGTGCTTCTACCCCGATGTATCTCCTGGCGAGAGTCATCCGCAGCATGGGTATCAAGATGGTACTTTCCGGCGAGGGCGCCGACGAGGTGTTCGGAGGTTATCTCTACTTCCACAAGGCACCGGATGCCAAGGCTTTCCATGAGGAAACCGTGCGCAAGCTCGGCAAACTCTATCTCTACGATTGCCTGAGAGCCAACAAGAGTCTGGCTGCATGGGGCATCGAGGGCCGTGTGCCTTTCCTCGACAAGGAGTTCCTGGATGTAGCGATGGGCATGAACCCGGTTTTGAAGATGTGTCCGGATAAGACCATCGAGAAGAAGGTGGTTCGTGAGGCGTTTGCCGATCTGCTTCCGGAGGAAGTGGCATGGCGACAGAAGGAGCAGTTCTCCGATGGCGTGGGCTATTCATGGATTGACACCCTGAAACAGATTACCGCATCAGCCGTCAGCGACGAGCAGATGGCGCATGCTGCCGAGCGATTCCCTATCAATCCTCCACAGAACAAGGAGGAGTATTATTATCGCTCTATCTTCGCCGAGCATTTCCCAAGCGACAGCGCTGCCAAGAGTGTACCTAGCGTGCCAAGCGTAGCCTGCTCTACTGCCGAAGCCCTTGCCTGGGATGCCTCTTTCAAGAACCAGAACGACCCTAGCGGTAGAGCCGTAGCGGGAGTTCATGAACAGGCGTATAAATAACGTCGATAAATAGCGGCGTATAAATAACATTGCTTTTACGAGCAAGCATATCAATAATAAAATAGTTAGAAATAACCGATATAAAACGAACAAGAAATGGAAAAAGGATTGTACAGTTCAGCCTATGAGCACGATGCGTGTGGCGTAGGTATGGTGGTGAATATCCACGGTAACAAGAGTCATGAGCTGGTTGATAACGCCTTGAAGGTACTCGAGAACATGCGTCATCGTGGTGCAGAGGGTGCCGATAACAAGACGGGTGATGGTGCCGGTATCATGCTCCAGATTCCACATGAGTTTATTCTTCTTCAGGGTATCCCTGTACCGGAAAAAGGAAAATATGGTACAGGTCTTGTCTTCTTGCCTAAAGATGAGAAGAAACAGCAGGATATCCTCTCTATCATGATTGAAGAGATTGAACGTGAGGGACTTCAGTTGATGCATCTCCGCAATGTACCTACCAATCCAGACTGTCTGGGTGAGGCTGCATTGAGCAATGAACCTGCCATCAAACAGGTGTTCATTACAGGTGTGACAGATGATAAGGTGCCTGTCTTCGAGCGCATCCTCTATCTCATCCGCAAGCGCATCGAGAAACGTGTCAGCGATCCTGATTTCTATATCTGTTCGTTGTCTAATTCGAACATCGTATATAAGGGTATGTTGAGCAGCCTTCAGCTGCGTCAGTACTATCCTGACTTGACTAATAATTATTTTACAAGCGGTCTGGCTTTGGTTCACTCCCGCTTCTCTACCAACACCTTCCCTACATGGAGCTTGGCTCAGCCATTCCGTCTCCTTGCCCACAATGGTGAGATCAACACCATCCGTGGTAACCGTGCCTGGATGAAGGCGCGTGAGAGTGTGTTGAGCAGTGAGGCTCTGGGCGATATCCGTGAGATTTCTCCTATCGTTCAGCCTGATATGAGTGACTCGGCTAGTCTCGATAATGTCTTCGAGTTCTTCGTGATGAGCGGTCTGTCTCTGCCTCACGCCATGGCTGTGATGGTGCCAGAGAGCTTCAACGACAAGAACCCTATCTCTGAGGATCTGAAGGCTTTCTATGAGTATCACTCTATCCTGATGGAGCCATGGGATGGTCCTGCCGCCCTGCTCTTCAGCGATGGCCGCTATGCCGGTGGTATGCTCGATAGAAACGGTCTGCGCCCTGCACGCTACACCATCACCAAGAACGATATGATGGTTGTGGCTTCTGAGGTAGGTGTGATGGATTTCGACCCAACCGAGATTGCCGAGAAGGGCCGTCTGCAGCCGGGTAAGATTCTCCTGATTGATACCCAGGAAGGCAAGATTTACTATGATGGCGAAATCAAGGAGCGCCTGGCTGAGGCTCATCCTTACCGCCAGTGGTTGAACACCAACCGTATTGAACTGGAAAAGCTGCGCAGCGGACGTAAGGTGGAAAACGCTGTGGAAAACCTCACTCGCAAGGAATTGGAGTTCGGTTTTGGCGAGGAAGACATCGACGGTACCATCATCCCAATGGCTACCAAGGGTCAGGAACCTACAGCTTCTATGGGTAATGATACTCCGCTTGCTGTGCTTTCCGACCAGCCACAGATTTTCTTCAACTACTTCCGTCAGCAGTTTGCACAGGTTACCAACCCTGCCATCGACTCCATCCGTGAGAACCTTGTGATGAGTCTTACCGAGTATATCGGTAGAGTAGGTTCCGGCATTCTGAACCCGGACGAGAGCAACTGCAAGATGGTTCGCTTGCCACATCCTATCCTGACCAATACCCAGCTGGATATCCTTCAGAATATCCGCTACAAGGGATTCAATACCGTCAAGCTTCACATGATTTTCGAAACCGCCAAGGGCGAAGAAGGATTGCATGAGGCTCTGGATGAACTCTGCAAGCAGGCAGCACAGAGCGTGGATGATGGTTACAACTACATCATCTTGAGCGACCGTGGCGTGGATGAAACTCATGCCGCCATTCCATCTCTGCTCGCCGTGAGTGCCGTACATCATTATCTGATTGATGCCGGCAAGCGTGTGCAGACTGCCCTCATCGTAGAGAGCGGTGAGATTCGTGAGGTAATGCATGCAGCCCTCCTGTTGGGTTACGGTGCATCAGCCCTCTGTCCATACTTGACATACGCCATCCTCGACGACCTTGTAAAGAAGGGAAAGATTCAGGAGGATTACCATACAGCCGAGCAGAACTACATCAAGGCTGTAAAGAAGGGCTTGTTCAAGATTATGGCTAAGATGGGTATCTCTACCATCCGAAGCTATCGTGGTGCCAAGATCTTCGAGAGCATCGGTTTGAGTGAAAGCCTCCTGAAGAGCTATTTCGGAACAGAGGTGAGCACCATCGGCGGTATCGGACTCGAGACCATCGCCCGTGATGCCATCCGCCTGCACGACAAGGCATTCGAGACCAAGAAGCTCGACTTCCTGCCAAGCATGGGACAGTTCCACTACCGCAAGGACGGTATCAAGCACGCTTGGAACCCAGAGACCATCGCTACCCTGCAGCTCGCAACCCGCAAGGGCGATTACGATCTCTTCAAGAAATATACACATCTCGTTGACGATAAGCAGGAGCCTATCTTCATCCGCGACTTCTTCAGCTTCCGCAAGAACCCTATCTCTATAGATAAGGTGGAGCCGGTAGAGGAAATCGTGAAGCACTTCGTTACCGGTGCGATGAGTTTCGGTGCCCTCTCCAAGGAAGCTCACGAGGCAATGGCACTCGCCATGAACGCCCTGGGTGCCCGAAGCAATACCGGTGAAGGTGGTGAGGATAACGAGCGATTCCATTCTACACAGGATGGCATCAGCCTCTCAAGTAAAACCAAGCAGGTGGCTTCCGGTCGATTCGGTGTGACTACAGAATATTTGGTAAATGCAGAGGAAATCCAGATCAAGGTGGCACAGGGTGCTAAACCGGGTGAGGGTGGTCAGTTGCCTGGCTTCAAGGTTAACGAGGTCATCGCCAAGACCCGTCACTCTATCCCTGGCATCAGCTTGATTTCTCCTCCACCTCATCACGATATCTACAGTATCGAGGATTTGGCTCAGCTCATCTTCGACCTCAAGAATGTGAACCCTAAGGCGGCTATCTCCGTGAAGTTGGTAGCTGAGAGTGGTGTGGGTACCATCGCTGCCGGTGTGGCTAAGGCGAAGGCTGACCTCATCGTCATCTCCGGTGCTGAGGGTGGTACTGGTGCCAGCCCTGCATCCAGCATGCGTTTTGCAGGTATCTCTCCTGAAATTGGACTTTCTGAAACCCAGCAGACTTTGGTGAAGAACGGTCTTCGCGGACAGGTTCGCCTGCAGGTGGATGGTCAGTTGAAGAGCGGTCGCGACATCATCCTGATGGCTCTGCTCGGTGCTGAGGAATTCAGTTTTGGTACTGCCGCCCTCATCGTTTTGGGTTGTGTCATGATGCGTAAGTGTAACCTGAATACCTGTCCTATGGGTGTTGCCACACAGGATCCTAAGCTCCGTGCGCACTTCCGTGGCAGCTACAAGTACCTCATCAACTACTTCCGCTTCCTCGCCGAGGAGGTTCGTGAGTATCTGGCTGAGATGGGTTACACCTCATTGAACGATATCATCGGTCATACCGAGCTCATCGTCCGCAAGAAGGATGAGGAGATTGTTCCTGTCGAGGGGGTTGATGCTGTAGAGCCAGAGGTGGCTAAGAGCATCGAGGAGAAGGCAGACTTGCTCGACTTCTCTCGCTTGCTGCATCGTGAGACAGGTCATTGCTCACTCTATCATACTACCGAGCAGATTCATGACCTCGACAATGTACTCGACCAGCAGATTATCCGTGGTGCACAGCGTGCCATCGAGAATCAGGAAGAAGTGAACCTCGACTTCGCCATCAAGAATACCGACCGTGCTGCCGGTGTGATGTTGAGCGGTATGATTGCCAAGAAATATGGTGAGGCTGGTCTTCCAGACAAGACCGTGAACGTGAAGTTCAAGGGTTCTGCAGGTCAGAGCTTCGGTGCCTTCCTGGTTAAGGGAGTGGATTTCAAACTCGAAGGTGAGACCAATGACTATTTCGCCAAGGGACTTTCAGGAGGTCGTGTTTCCATCCTTCCTCCTATCCGTAGCAACTTCTCTGCTGAGGATAACATCATCGCCGGTAACACCGGATTGTATGGTGCCACAAGCGGTGAGTTGTATATCAATGGTAAGGTAGGCGAGCGCTTCGGTGTTCGTAACTCCGGTGCCATCGCCGTGATTGAGGGTGCTGGCGACCACTGCTGTGAGTATATGACGGGCGGTAGAGTCGTAGTGCTCGGTGAAACCGGCCGTAACTTCGCCGCTGGTATGAGTGGTGGTGTTGCCTACGTATGGGATAAGAACCACAACTTCGATTACTTCTGTAACATGGATATGGTGGAGATCAACCTCGTGGAGGACAGCACCTATCGCAAGGAGTTGCACGAGCTGATCCGTCAGCATTATCTCTATACAGGCAGTAAGCTCGCCCGTACCATGCTCGATGACTGGAACCACTACGTAGAGGATTTCATCCAGGTAGTGCCAATCGAGTACAAGCGAGTTCTCCAGGAGGAGCAGGTAAAGAAGTTGCAGCAGAAGATTGCGGATATGCAGCGCGATTACTAATTTTAAAATTAGAAAAAAGATGGGAAATCCAAAAGCATTTTTGACTATACCTCGCAAGGAAGCAGGTTATAGACCAATTCACGATAGAATCCTCGACTTCAGCGAGGTAGAACAGACATTGAATAGCAACGACCGCCGACAGCAGGCTTCACGTTGCATGGATTGTGGTGTGCCTTTCTGTCACTGGGCTTGTCCGCTGGGCAACAAGGCACCGGAGTGGAATGATGCCCTCTACAAGGGCGACTGGGAGCAGGCTTACCGCCTCCTCAATTCCACCAACGACTTCCCTGAGTTCACAGGACGCATCTGTCCTGCACTCTGCGAGAAGGCGTGTGTATTGAATCTCATGGATCATGAGCCAACCACCAACCGTGAGGATGAGTGCGCCATCGTGGAGCACGCCTTCTCTGAGGATTATGTGCATGTTGAGATTCCGGAGCGTAATGGCAAGACGGTGGCTGTCATCGGTGCCGGTCCTGCAGGACTGGTAGCTGCCAACCAGTTGAACCACAAGGGATATAAGGTAACGGTCTTCGAGGCACGTGAGAATGCCGGTGGCCTGTTGCGTTACGGTATTCCAAACTTCAAGCTCAACAAGAGCATCATCGACCGCCGTCTCCATCTTCTCGAAGAGGAGGGCATCGAGTTCAGATACAATCAGCAGATTGATGTTACCAAGTTGCCGGAAGGCTTCGATGCCTACGTGGTATCTACCGGTACACCGACAGCCCGCGACCTGAAGATTCCAGGACGAGAATTGAAGGGTGTTTATTTCGCCCTCGAACTCCTCTCTCAGCAGAACCGAGTCCTTGCTGGTATGGAGTTCTCTAAGGACGAACTGGTTAACTGCAAGGGCAAGGATGTATTGGTAATCGGTGGTGGTGATACGGGTTCCGACTGCATCGGTACCGCTCATCGCCAGGGTTGCAAGAGTGTAACCCAGATTGAAATCATGCCTAAGCCGGTAGAAGGCCCTGAGGATCCTAAGAATCCTTGGCCAAACTGGCCTCGCACCCTGAAGACCACCTCCAGTCATGAGGAAGGCTGTACCCGCCGCTGGAACATCAACTCTCTGGAGTTCCTGGGAAAGAATGGCAAGCTGACTGGTGTGAAGGTTCAGCCTATCGACTGGAAGCCAAACCCAGAGGGTGGTCGCCCACTGATGGTAGAGGCAGGCGAGCCGGAGATTATCAAGGCAGAGGCAGTATTCCTGGCAATGGGCTTCCTGAAGCCACAGCAGCCGGAGTTTGCCGAGAATGTCTTCGTGGCAGGTGATGCAGCCAGCGGAGCTTCTCTGGTGGTTCGTGCCATGGCAAGCGGTAGAAAGATTGCTGCTCAGGTAGATAAGTTCCTGAACAAGTAATATTCGGTTATTTTTAACTATAAGTGTAGGGAGGTAAACCTTGTGACGAGGTAAGCCTCCCTTTTTTGTGCTCGGTAAGTGACTTACTTGCGGTGGCTAAGTGACTTACTTACGGGTGCTAAGTGACTTGTTTACGAGGTCTAAGTAAGATACTTATGGTGCTAAGGCGACTTGTCCCGGAATGACAGGGTGACACCGATGACAGCATTTTCTTAAAAAATCTCTCGCGTAGGCGGGCGGGAGGCTGATTGGAGAAATTTTTCCTGCCCGCCCGCCCGCGCGTAGGATTTTTTAGAAAACAAGTGTCATAAGTGTCACTAGTGTCATCGAGTCTCTCTTTCTTTTCCTCTTCTTTTCTTTATTTACTCAAGTTTCGCAAGTAAGCCCCACACGCCCTGAAAGGGCAGAAGCTCCTAGCCCAGGGCATCGCCCTGGGTGTTTATGGACGCAAACCTGTCGCCCTGTTTTACTCTAATTGAGCAAGCTTTGAGCGTTTTTTTTAACGTTAATTA